>Ga0302320_10000617_pt1 | contig 84758 bp, 60 predicted proteins | sample Bog_T0_3_FD_202130 | JGI IMG/M metagenome (GOLD analysis project Ga0302320, IMG submission 202130) | Peat permafrost microbial communities from Stordalen Mire near Abisko, Sweden - Bog_T0_3 | ecosystem: Environmental > Terrestrial > Soil > Wetlands > Peat | place: Sweden: Abisko, Stordalen Mire...
CCTGTGCAAAGAAGCCGGTATTGGAGCCGCAACCGCTCAGCCCGGTCATTGCAGCCATGCCCCCGCCCAGCAGCAGTAAAACCATCAATAGCCGGCCCAGCCGCTTGCCGGTCCTGCGCAGCCTGCCAACAAACGGCAGTAATAGCAGCGCCAGCGAGAACGGAGCCAGGCGCGTGGCCAGATTGCCGCCCGCGCCGCCGACTGGTTGCAGGGCCGCAATGGTCTGCGGAACCTGGATGGACAGCAGCGTATTGCCGGTCAGCGCGGTGTTTGCCGGCAGAGTCCACGTCCACGGATTGCTGGAGGTCAGAGCCCACGCCGATGGGGCAAGCGTTGCCGTAGCTCCCGTGGGCAGCCCGGTCACGGTGAAAGTCACTGGCAACGGGAAAGAAGTGCCGCTGCTCGGAGCAATGGGGAACGAATACGTTGCCGTACCGCCCGGAAGAATGGTTTGCGAGGTGGTTCCTGTGCCTGATACAGGAGTGCCCAGATTGATGTCGGTCGCTGCCTCGGAGACTGTATTGCTGGGTCCGGCGGCGAGGAAGTTCGCATCGCCGTTATAAAACGCGGTGATGCTGTGCGTGCCCGTGGTTGTGTAGGTGACGGCGCAACTTGCCACGCCAGTTGCGGTTGTAACCGCCACGCCGGTGCAGGCTGTCAGCGCCACACCGCCATCCTGGAAGGTTGCCGTGCCCGTCGGCTTGCCGGCCGTGGAAGTAACCGTTGCCGTGTAGGTGACTGGATTCTGCAACAGTATCGGATTCAGACTGGTGATTAGCACGACCGCGGAGGCCGCCTTGTTGATCGTCACACTGCCGTTCACGTAAGTGAAGATGTAATTGGCCGCCACTGCGCTGGAGCAGCTTGTCGAGGGCGATGAGCCTGCCGAACTAGTAGTCGTGTAGGCCGTGATGCATGTCGGCAGCGTAGTCAGCACGGCGCTGGTCTGCCCGTTCTGGAAGGCGCCGTAGCTAGCCGTGATGGTGGGAACCGCACTGCCGTAAGTCACCGTCGGACTCGATGCCGTAATCGCTACCGTCGCCTGATTCACCGTTACGCTGCCGTTCACGTAAGCGAAGGCGTAGTTGGCCGCCCCTGCGCCGGAGCAGCTTGTCGAGGGCGATGAGCCTGCGTTGCTGCTTGCCGTGTAGGTGGTGATGCATGTCGGCAGCGTAGTCAACACGGCGCTGGTCTGCCCGTTCTGCAAGGCGCCGTAGCTAGCCGTGATGGTGGGAACCGCACTGCCGTAAGTCACCGATGGGCTCGATGCCGTGATCGCTACCGTCGCCTGATTCACCGTTACGCTGCCGTTCACATAAGTGAAGGCGTAGTTGGGCGCTATCGCTCCTGGTAGTACATTGCAAGTCGTTGAGGGCGATGAGCCTGCTGGGCTGGTCGTCGTATAGGTCGTCGTACACGTCGGCAAGTTTATCAGCACGGAGCTGTTCTGCCCGTTCTGGAAGCCGCCGTAGCTCGCCGTGATGGTGGGTACCGCGGAGCCGTAAGTCACAACAGGGCTTGATGCCGTAATCGTCACCGTCGCCTGGTAGATGTACACATACCCGTTCACATAAGTGAAGGTGTAGTTGGCCGCTGCCGCTCCCGAGCAACTTGTCGTGGGCGAGGAACCGGCGCTGCTGGTCACCGTGTAGGTAGTGACGCAGGTCGGCAGCGTAGTCAGTACAGCGCTGGTCTGCCCGTTCTGGAATCCGCTGTAACTCGCCGTGATGGTGGGTACCGCGTTGCCGTAAGTCACAAAAGGAATGGCTGCCGTGATCGTCACCGTCGCCTGGTTGACAGTCACCGTCCCGTTCACGTAAGTGAAGGTGTAGTTGGCCGCTACCGCGCCGGAGCAGCTTGTCGAGGGTGATGAGTTTGCGTTGCTGCTTGTCGTGTAGGCGGTGATGCATGTCGGCAAGGTGGTCAGCACAGAACTGTTCTGCCCGTTCTGGAAGACGCCGTAGATGGCCGTGATGGTGGGAACCGCATCTCCGTAAGTCACCGTTGGGCTCGACGCCGTAATCGTCACCGTCGCCTGGGCAATATCCAGGTCCAATGTAGATGAGGTTGATGTGGTATATCCGTTACTGCTGGTGTAGACGGAATAGAACTGGTGGTGGCCCGCATCCAGCACCGGAGCGATTACCGTAGCGATGCCTGTCGCCGGATCAACCGTTCCGGTAAGCTGCGTTGAGGAATCGACGTAGACGGTCACAGTCCCCGCAGGCACGGGCGCCGTGATGCTCGGATCGGCTGGCGTAGTGCTCGACTTGAGCGTGATGGTCTGACCGTATACCGGCGAGGATGGAGTCGCCTGTAGAACGGTAGTGGACGCAGGCGCCGTTGCCGGTCCGGTGAGGGTAAGCTGCACCGACGCCGGCGTGGAAAGAGCAGCGTTCAGAACATTGCTTACCGTGACGGTGTCGGAAGTTGTCGTAAAGGTGGTTGGCGTATAGCTGGCCGTCAATGGGCATACGCCGCCAATGGCCAGTGCTGTGGGAAGACCCGCGCTGACCGTGCAGTCCGTGGAGGCGGTCGCGGTCAGGCTGTAGTCTGTAGTATCGGTCTGGCCGAGCGAAGTGGAAGTCAGCGCCAGGTTTCCGGATTCCAGCAGCGACACGGTTTGCGCCGCGGAGTTTGCGGAGTACTGTATGTAGCCTTGTGTCCGGATGAGCTCAAGAACACCGCCGCCAGAGCCGGTGTAGAGATTGCCGGCAGAGTCAATCGCCAGAGCCGTAGGCGCAAGGCTTGCCACGGTGAAGGCTGAGCTGTGGCTGCTGGCCGGAACGGCGAGGATGGATGCGGTGTCGGCGACGAGCAGGTTGCCCGCAGCATCGGTCAGAACAGCAGAGGGCGCAGTAGCCGTAGTCGTTACGGTGACACGCGTACCGCTCGGATTGAAGCGATAAATGGCCGGCACACCGGGATCGGCGACCAGCAGGTTACCAGAAGGATCGATGGTCAGGCCCTTGGGCGTAACCAGCGTTCCCAAATTCAGATTGCGCTCGACGCCGGTGATGGGGTTGATCTGATAGACGGCCTGCGCGGAAGAATCCGAGACATAGAGATTGTTCAGCGCATCGACGGCAAGACCGGCGGGAGCGGTGAAGGTGAACGGCAAAGTCGAGACCGTGCCCGCGAACGAAATCTGTGTGATCAGCCCCGTGGAGGTGTCGGCCACATAGATGTAGCCGCGTGGATCGACCGCGACAGCGCCCGGCGCAGTGAGCGTAGCCAGCGTGGTGGATGTTGCGCTGGTTCCCTGCGTCAGAGCGCTGGAAGCGAAGCGCAAAACCTTCTTGCTGGTGGCATCTGAAACGTAAACGTTGCCCGCGCTGTCTGTAGCCAGACCGGCGACGCTTAGGTTCGTGCCGAAGCTGCTTTGACTGGCTGGATCAATCGTGGCGCCGGCGCCGGAGCCGATTCCGGTCAGATCAAGATACGCCGTAAGGCCATTGCCGCTGGCGGTGAGCGGCATGGAGCGCAGGCCGGGAACCTTCGGAGTAAAGCTGAAAGTAATCGGCACGTCGAGTGTGCCGTCGACGTTGAAGATGGCGTTGGACGGGGTCCCTGACCACTCGCCCGATGTCGAGTTCCAGTGGAGGCTTAATGAGGTTGTGGGAGCGTGAATCAGCGCAGACTGCGTAGTGGTTGCGTTGACAGCGGTCGAGGGAAACGCCATACCGGTGATTACCTTGCGAATGCGTCCGTTAGTCGAGTCGGAGATGTAAAGATTGCCTTGCGTGTCCACTCCGGCGGCGAGGCCGTTGCCGCCATTGCTGCCAAAGTTGGTCTGGATGGCGGGGCAGCCGTCGCCTAAGCTATCCGTTTTGTTCGCGCAAACGGTTCCGTTCGCGGCAATCGCGCGCAGGTAGCCGGTATGGAAATCAAGGAACCAGACAAAACCGTTGCTGTCGGAGATGTACAGGTTTCCGCTGTTGTCCATAGACAGCTTCTGCGGAGCCATCGAGACGCTGGTGCTCAGGATCGGATATGTCCCGGCGTAAGCCGCGGCGGATCCGTTGCCGGCGATGGTGTAGATGTAGCCGTTGATGGCGCTGTTCAGCGTAGTGGTTTTGCCCAGCGCTTGAAGCAGATTATCCAGCGGCGAACTGGTGCCGCAGGTGACGCAGATAACGCGAATCTTTCCTGCAGAATCTGCGACGTAGACGTTCAGATTCGGGTCCACAAAGACACCCTGCGGATTCGAGATCGTAGCTGCTGTAGCCGCAGCGCCATCCCCGGTTGAAGTATTGGTTCCCGTACCGGCAAAGGTATGGATATTGCCCGCGGTATCGACAACGCGGATCCTGTATCCACCGGTTTCGGCGATATAGATGTTGCCGATGCTGTCGCCCCATGCGCTGCGGGGCGTGTTGACCGTTGCGGAGGTTGCCGGACCGCCATCTCCAGTTGAAGAAGCTGTGCCGGTGCCGGCGACCAGATACATCAGGCCGTCAGAGGCCTTGACCTCGAAGACCTTGTCGCTGCTGTAGTCGGCGATAAAGACATTGCCGGCGGCATCGCTTCCAACGCCGCGCGGCTTGCTGAGGCTGGCCAGCGTGGGCGTGCATCCGGTGCCCAGGGCCGATGTAGACGCTGGAGGTGTGCAGGTGGAACCGCCGCCGGCGAAGGTGGTGATGACGCCGTTGGGCGTGATGCGCCGCACCCGCGTGGCGCTGATGTCGGAGAGATAAACATTGCCGAAGGGATCGGCGGTAACGGCGCGCATATCGTCGGAAGCGGTGAAAGCGATGGCGGTAGCCTGGCAGCCGTCACCATACTTATCGGTGGCGCCGGTGCAGGCCATATTGCCGCTACTGGGCACCGCAGCGCCGCCGCCGGCGATGGTGGTCATGGTGTAGGGCAGCGCAATCGGGATGCTGGGCAACTGCACAATGTTCGTCACGGCTGTGACGGTGATGGGAACGCCCGTGGAAGCTGAGGCCCCATAGCTGCCGCTGCCCGCATAGCTGGCGAAGAGATAGTAGCTGCCAACCGGCAGGGAGTTGAGGTAATACGTGGTCACGCCATTGCTGCTCGTTGTAGCGGTACCCAGCGTGGTCTGTGTGCCAAGAAGTGTCGTGGAATACGCGAAGGTGACGGGTGCCGACGACGGTGTACCAACCGTGGAAGTGACTGTAGCCGTCAGAATGAAGGGATTGCCCTGCGCTGCGCTAGCGGTGTTCGCCGTCAGAGTGGTCTGCGTGGTAGCCGCTCCAACAGTGAGCGAAGCCACGGACGAAGTGGAACCGGCATTCACCGAGTCGCCGCTATAAACGGCGGTAATGTTATAGGCGATGGTGTCGTAAGGCAAGTTGATGCTGGCTGAAGCCGTGCTGGTCGTGCCCGACGAGGAGGTCAGCGCCGCGGTGGCGTAGGTGTAGCTGCCGGTAAGGCCGCCCCCGCTGACGACAAACTGCACCGAGCCGGTGGGATTGACGCCGGTGACGGTGGCCGTTGCGGTGATGGCCGTGCCATAGCTGGAGGTGACGGAGGTGCTGACGGGCAGACCCAACGACGTGCTGGAGCCGCTCAGGCTGCCGGCGTTGACGGTGATGACATAGGGCGCCGTTGTCGTGTAGACCGTCTGTCCGTTCAGAGGGTAATTGGTATCGCCCGAGTAGGTAGCGGTAAAGGTGTGCGTGCCCGCGGTCAGACCGGTCAGCGGAACAAAGAACGTGTCGGTGGTTCCCGACAGCGGCACCGTATACGTGCTGCTGGTGAGAGCGTCGGTCAGCGTGGCCGTTCCGGTGGGATATGCCGCGCCACCCACTGCCGGCGTCAGAATCACCACTGCCGTCGCGTTCTGGCCCTGGGTGATGGTCTGTGGCAGGCCTGTTGGGCCGGTCAACTCCGGCGCAATGTAGGTAAAGCTGCAGGAGGGCGGATTCAAGCTGCTCGCCGTGATGTTGTTGGTTACCGTGTCGTTGTTGGCTGGGACGCCGACCAAGTTGCCAAATGCCGTGATGAAGTTGGTGGATACAGCGCCTGGACCGTAGGTAAGGGCAGCATATTGGCCGGTACCGCCGCTATAATTGCCATTACCCCAAATAGCGGCAGTTTCAACAGGTGACGTCGAATTGACCAGGCTGGAAAGCGCGGACGAAAAGGTCACGTTATCGAGCGTGATGAAAAGAGGATTGATAACGGGGCTGCCGCTATTGGTGTTGTACTCTCCCGTCATTTCCACCGTTCCAGTGCTTGAAGCATCGTTCACGAAGACGATGTTCTGCATCAAAATGTTCTTGTAATTCGGAAACTCATTGGTAGAATCGCCGCTGCTGTAATACGGCGTGAACTGAATATCGATCTTGTGGTCCAGAAAGCACTCGTTCGAGTACTGAATGCCGGTGACCAGGCCGCCACGGTCGTTGGCGGATTTGATGCGGATGCCGGTCGAGTTGCTGTCGGCCGTTCCAGTAATTGACGCGCTTCCGAGATTGGCAACTCCGTTGCCGGCAGCTATATTGCCGTCCCAAAGCACATTGCTGATTCCCGCGCCGGTGTAACTGCCGAATGACTGGCCATGGCCAGCGAAGAAGTGGTTGTTGGTGACGGAGATATTCGAGGCAGGAGCCGTTGTGCCGGCGGCGCCGACGGCGACGTTGTCATCCCCATCGGAGATCCACGACCGGGTAATGGTAACATTGGTCGTATTTCCAGGATCGATGCCGTCGGTATTGCGCGAGGTTGTAGGCGTTACGATCTTAATGTCCCAGGCGGTAAAGTTGCTGACCGCGCCGCCCGTCGCAATGTGGAAGAGGGGCGCATTGCGCAGTGTGATCTTATACAGCGTGATGTTGCTGGAACCGGATTCCATCTCGATCCAGCGCGGATTCTGCTGGCTGTTCGGGCTGGCGTATGCTGCCGACAGTCCCCACCAGCTATAGCCCTGATAGGGTGGAATGGCGTTGATCAGCGGGTCGCCGCCGCGTCCGTCCAGCTTGCCGTAACCCATGATGCCGACATTAGTCGAGGCGCCGGGAATGTCAATCAGCGGCATGCAGGAACTAGTTGCGCTGCTGGTGCTGATTGTGCCGCAGGTGTGCGTGCCGGGAACCTTGTCATAATCCTGCGCATTGCGTGAGAAGAAGAGCACGACGCCGGGATCGACCAGCAGCGTGACGTTCGACGGCATGGAGAGCGGGCCGGTAAGGAACGCACTGTTGCCCGCGCCGTTGATTGATAGCTCAACCGCCTGGCCGGGATTGTTAGCTGAGCAGTAATTGAGAGCGGCCTGGATGCGCGCGCCATCGGGGTTACTAACCGTAGCGTCCACCGAAGCTGGAATATCGTCGCCGACCTGAGTGATCGCGGCAGTCAACTGCTGGCAGACGGCCGGAAATACCGGCTCGGTGACAACACGGCTGTCGCCGGTGGCCACGGCAGCAGTCTGCGAGGTTCCGGTCACATAGAGATAACCGCCGGTGAAGGCAAAGGTGTAGTTGCTGGCCGACAGCGTGCCGGTCGTGATTGTGATTGGAAATTCGCCGATGGAGGCGGTATTGGCTGCCGTGGTGGTTATTGTGGGCGCTCCGCTCAGTACGGCGGAGGTATCCGAATTCAGATAGCCGGTGACGGTGTAACCGAAGGTGGGCATGGCGCCGCCCACGGCAACACTGGCGTTGTTAGCTGTCACGTGCAGGACGGCCTGGTTCACGGTAAAGGCCATGCCGCCGGAGGTGCTGCTGCCGAAGGTTTCATTCCCGTCCAGACTGGTGCCACCGGCGTAGCTGGCGGTCATGGTCTGTACGCCCCCTGCGGCTACGTGGAGCAGCGAGAAGCTGCACGTATTGGAAATTCCAGCCAGAGTGCAACTGCCCAGCGGCGTCACACCGGAGTACAGGGTCACGGCGCCAACGGCATAATCGCTGCCCGATGCCGGTGTTACGGTCGCCGTTCCGCTGATCGTTCCGCCATAAGTGCTGCTGGAATTGGTCATTGAAAGCGTAGTGGTTGTGCTGACCAAAGTCGCCACAACCGTAACGGCATACGGAGTCGTGGTGGTGCTGGCGGCAAAGTTCGAGTCGCCGCCATAGACCATGGTGATGTAGTGAATACCCTGGCTCAGAGACGTCGTGGTCAGATATGCCTCGCCGCTGGCGTCGAGATTGCCCGAAGCAAGGAGCGAGCAATTGCCGGCGACCGTCGAGCAAGCAGCATTGGTATTCAGATTGTCGTAGAAGGCATAGGTGCCCGTGGGAACGACACCCGCGCCGGGCGTCTGCGGACGGCCCAGAATGGTCACGCTGCTGCCATACCCGACTGATCCCACGCTGCTGGAGGGAGCGAAAGAGTTCACCGCCGTGGCCAACGCCGTTACCGGGTTCCAGGTTGTCGGCATGCCGCTATAACCACCCGTCGTCGAAACGGTAGTGGAAAGGAAGTTAACCGGATAGTACGGCGTCGCCTGCGCCGCTGTCAGTTGCAGCGCACTCGATTCAAGCGTTCCTGTCACGCCAGCGCCGATGTTGCCGCCGGTCGGAATGATTCCGCCGGCCCCGGTGGTGGGATAGAACAAGATCGAAGGATAGGGCGCGGTTCCCACCGCAGGATCGGTGTAAGCCTGCGTGTTGTACTCCGCATAGGTGGAGGTGGACAGGTATTCCGACGCACCGTCCCATCCAATCCAGCCGCCCGGATTTACCTGATCCACTTGGGAGTTGAGTAGGACAAAGGTCGAATAGACCCCATACGGACGGCCATAATACAGCTTGGTCATGCCCGCGCCCTGCGACATCAGCGTGCAGGCATTGCAGACGTAGCCGCTGAGGTAATCGTTGCCGCTGCCGGTTTGTGCCCGCTTGTTCTGCGCCGTGATGGTCTCAGTGCCCGACCCGGCAGTGAGACCGTGCCAGGTGGTGAAGATGTTGGTGTGATCCATGACCAGCGCCGCGTCGCCATAGATGAAATCTACATCGCCGGTGATCATACCTTTCCAAACATATTGGCGGGATGGAACGTAGGTGCTGCCAGCGGTTCCCTGGTAGCCGGCATAGAGCGTGTCCTGCTGGCTGGTCAGGTTGACGTTGTTCAGAATCGCCTGATCGGCATTCAGAAACAGCGCTTGAGCCTGCGAACCGCATTCCAGGTTGTTGTTGTAAAGATACTGAAGCGTATAGGGCGTAGTGCCGGTAAAGTTGCACGTTCCGCCATTGCTGCTTGCCGTTGTGGTGGAAGTCGTTACCGCATCGGTGTCATAAGTGTTCTGAATGGTCAGATATTCGGCGTAGAATCCGGCAGGCGAGTACGAACCGCTGGGATAGCCGTTCTTGCTGACATCCAGGACCGCCGAACCCTCATCGCCGCCTTTGCCCGCGGGGCCGGGTCCGAAGGCAGCTCCCGAGCTTTGTGGATAAGAACCCAAGGTAAAGTTGCCGTTCGCGCCACTTAGAAGCACACTGGCCGGATTGCCGCCCAGGCCGCGCAGAAATACATTGGGATAGCTGATGGCATTTTGGCCGGTGTATGTGCCGGGCTTCAGGTAGATGGTTCCACCCGCAGGGGTCAGTGCGGCCAACGCCGCAGTGAGGCTGGTGTAGTTGCCGCTGCCGTCGGAGGCCACCACGTTGGTGGAGGCACCTACCGCGGCGGTGGTCGAGGCCTGGATCACCGAGTAGTTCACATTCCAAGTAGATGAAGAGGTATAGTCGGTATGGTCGGTCGGAATGAAGACCGCGCCCAGCATATACGTACCGATGGGCAGATAGGTGGAGGCATCGATGGTGGTATTCGAATATTGAGTGCAGCTGCCGCTTGTACATGTCGCCGTGTAGACAAAATTTCCGGCAACGCCGGCCGGCGTCGCTGTGGCGTTCAGCACGCTGGTGCCGATAGCCGCGCTGACCTGCTGCGTGGTCACGTTGGGCGTCCAACCGCTGATCTCGCTGCTTACCTGCCCGATGGTGAAGCTGGTTCCGCTGCTGGTGGAGCTGCTGCTAAAGATTGGGCCGGTAGATGATCCGCCGGGATACGATGCATTGATGTTATAAGTGCCCGCGGCCAGCCCGGTCACCAGCACCGTGGCGGAGCTGCTGGTTGTGCTTCCAATCTGAGAGAGTGCGCTGGAAGTAAAGGTTGCATAGGCGGAGCCATACGCGCATGCGGTGCTCCCCTGACACACCCATGCGAGTGGCGTGCCGCTGGGCGCTTGCGTGCCGACGTAGCCGGAGCCTGACGCAGGAGCTACAGTCATCGTGAAGGTCGCTTCAGTCCCGCTGGCTGCATAATGTGGCAAGGCAGGGGCCGGGCCGGTCATCGCCGTGGTCGTGTTGTAGGTTGGAGCTTGCACCGTACCTTCCAACGTCAAACTACCCACCGTGGACGCCGACGGTAAAAACGTGAGAGGAATCGTTGATGTGCCCGACATGGTGACGTAGAGCGCGCAGGATTGGCCTGCCGACAATGCCTCAATCTGATTACCGCTCACGCCGCAGCCGGACAAGGTAAAGTAGGAAGGCGCAACAGAGCCGGTGGTTAACTGATTGCCCGCGTTGGTCAGCGCGCCTTGACAAGTTGCCGACCCTGCCGTTGTTTCCGTGCCGAAGTTGCACGTAAGATTGTTGCGCGCAATCTGAGTGATGCTGGTGTTGTGTTCATCGGCGCTATAGACGTTGCCCAGGCCATCCATGGCAATGCCTACGGGGTTGCTCAGTCCGGAATACACGATGGTTTCCAAACCGTAAGCCGATATTTCATAGATAAAAGAACCACTCTGCGCATAGAGATTGCCTCCGGCATCCACTGCTACCGCATCCGGAGATGTCACAGGGTACGCATTCGCCTGAGTATAGGTGAGAGCCGAAGACGGCGAATACACGTAAACGTTTCCCGCGCTCTTGTCCGCTACAAAAACATTGCCAGAGAGGTCCACAGCCAGCGAGACCACATTCACCAGGCCGCTGGCGACCGTCACCTGATTCTGATATGTCTGCGTGAGAGGCGAATAAGAAAGCCGATAGACGGAGGAACCGCCTGATTGATAATCCCCCACATAGAGATTGCCGAACTGATCCGTGGCAATTGCCTGCGGAGTGGCCGTGCCGGTAGTGGGCGTATAAGAAACCGAGGTCGTTGTGTAGGTGGCAGGCGCGCCCGCGGCAGTCACCTTGAGTTCAGTGATGGTCGAGACGCCGCTGTTCACGGCAAAGATGTTGCCGGTCGGGTCCACTGCGATTTGACTGGGCGTCGCCGTCAACGATGGCAGCGTATACGTGGTGCCGCTGATCGACTCCAGAATACTTGTGCCGTTGGCCGCGTAGACATTGCCCGCGCCATCCACGGCCACCGCTGACGGGGTAATCGAAGTGAAGATCGGATTCGTGACGGGCGCGATGGGTGAGCCGCCCAACGATGCGCTATCTACGACCATCACCGAGCCAGTTACCGTTTGATTCAGATTGATGGTCGCGGAGGCATTCTGCCACGTTCCAGTTGGCAAGGTCACGGTCAAAGCCGCCGAACGCTGGCCAACAGCGGTAGGCGCGGTGGTAACCGACACAGTGCAATCAACGGTATTATCGCCATTTTGAGCGCACGAGGGCGTAGTAGGGTTTGTGCCTGATGCCACTGTAATATCCGGGCTCGAGGTTACGGTCGCGGTCGCTGGAGATACGGTTCCGGTTGCCGATTCAGGCAGGTGAACCTGGAAGGTCTGGGTCTGCGAGGCAGGGGTCGTATTGTATGTCTGCGGGGTGAAGCCCTGCGCCAGCACTTTACGGACCAGAGAATCGGTCCCGTCAAACATATAGAGATTGCCCTGCGGATCCACACCCAGGCTCAGAGTACTTCCATCAGTGAACTGAGATTTCGGCGCCGGGCAGCCATCGCTATAGGCACTAAGAGACTTCGGGCCGGAACCTGTGGTTGTGCCGGTGCTGCAATAGTTTCCGGCCGCAATATTCGTTCCAGCCGTAAACAGCGTTCTGAGATACCCCGTGTTGATGTCGAAAAAATACACCCTTTGAGGCGAGTTGACGTCGCCAATGTAGATATTGCCCTGCGGGCTTACCGTAAGCCGGTACATCTTGTTATCCGCGGTAAATGACAACGCGGAGCCCAGTGTCGCCGGGGTTGAGCCGCTGATCGCCGTAGCCCCGCCGCCTGCCAGCATATAGTTGAAGCCCGTTGGAGGTGCGGTAACCGTTGTCCATCCGGTGTAGCCGATAATATTCGCGATGATCGCGGCCTTCATCTTCTGTCCGGCAATATAGCCCGGGGTTCCGACCGCGAAGTTGGTTCCGTCGCTTACATAGAAGACACGCAAACCGCGGGTGTTGTCGGTATAGATCATGTTGCCGGCGGCATCGACACCGATACCGGCCTGATAGGCAAGAAGCCCGCCGAGTTGAGCGCTGTTAAAGAGACAGCCGTCGCCAAAGGCGTCCGTCGCCGTTCCACCGCCATTGCAACCTGTTGTCGATCCCTTGGTTGTCGCAGCGCCTAACCCAACGATGGTATACGCATAACCTGCCGTCACCGTCGCCCAGGGCGACCCAGTTTGCGTCAGCACTGCATAGAGTGGATTGTTGCCGGAAAAGTAGGTCGACGTCTTCGGACCCAGCACCACGCGATAGCGACCCGATACGGATTCGTAATAATAAATATTGCCGTAGACATCCCCCGAATAGCTTTCGGGTCTATTCGTTTCACCCAACGACGTTGAGCAAGTGCCCCCGTTCTGGAAAGCGGCAACAGCGTTGGTTTTTGTCGTAAAACCCGGCATATTGTCCAAGCCGGTTCCGGATGTGCCCGCAGACGAAGAGGACCCTGTTGCGCATCCCGCCACGTATCCCATATAGCCGATTTGGATCTGGAGTGGATTCGCGGCCGTTGGTGCTGGTGTGCCGCTAACGCAGATCGGCGAGGCATTGATGCAAACCATGTGAAGCACATGGCTGGTGTAGGCGCCCCACATCGGATTGCCATAGTAGTCGATGCCAGCTGCGCGGTCGGTTACGAGTGCCGTTCCCGTAGCTGCCACGCAGCCGTCACCGGAGTTATCCAATGCGCCCGAGCAAACCGTATTGTTGCCCGCCACCAGAGTCATGATGCCGGTGGCGGGATTAATCTTATGTATAACGAACTTGGCGTCATCGACAACATAGATCATGCCATTCGAGTCCACCAGCGTGCCGCCATAGACAACCGAGCCAAAGATGCCATTGACGGCAAAGCAGCCGTCCCCGTATGCGTCCGCGGATTTCACGCCCGCGGGCAGATTCGGACATTGCGTTCCCGCGGCCGCCGTCATCGGCGATTGTCCGGCAAGCGTTGTCATGGTGTAGGGCAACGCAACAGGCGTCTGCGCGGAGGCGCTCAACGGGAAGATCACACTGAGCAAAGAGAGGGTGGCGACAAGGCGGAAACTACGCAGCATGGCATTTCTCCGGGAACATCATTAGGCTCAAAAGACTCAAGAAAACTTGACATCGAGGCATTTGCGACAACAATTTTCAGGCAAAATATAGTCAGATTTCAAGTAAGCGTGGCCAGACTTTCAAGTAAATGTGGTCAGACCTTTCAGGCAAAAGAATTATGCTGATGTGCCCTGACTGTTGTCAATAAAATAGTCAAGACCTTCTCGCGTAATCTTGCAAGTATATAGTAATAAAACCAGTTAAGAAGATTGTCTAACGGTGGGAGAAAGCTGCTTAACGGTTCTGGTGGTCCTGCCACGCATGTGCTTGTTGAACTGGGGCTTTCTTCAGCAGTGCGATGGGGCACACATCTGGTGGCGATTCCGGCGCACGTTGCAGCCGGGCACTTCCGCAACCTTGGCCATCAACCTTGCGTCAGTCAATGAATTCAACGGCACGGCGCGCTGACCTGCGCTCCATCGTCAAGCCAGCTTACGTGCAGCCTCAATCCCACAACGGTGACGGTAAACGGACAAGCGACAGCCACGTTGACCATCAATGCGGCAGCGAAGACTGCCATGCTTGCTGTGCCGAAGCCGCAAGGGCCAACCCGCTGGCCAGTCGCGGCGTGGATGCTGTTCTTCGGCCTATTCCTCGCGGGCGGGCGAGCGCATCGCAAGTTCCGGCGGAGTATGCTGCTCAGCCTCGGCCTCCTCGCGGCGATGTTGGCGACCAGTTGCGGAGGCGCGATCTCCAAATCCTCGCCGACGCCAACACCGACACCTGCTCCCACTCTTGTCTCCTACAGCGTGGTGGTCACCGGCACGGCCAGCGGCATCATCCAAATGCCAAGATCACCGTTGTGGATTCCCCAATGCTTAACTTACATAACACTTTTTCGGGGTCGATTCAGAGCGTTTTTGGGAGCTTCACCGGTCTTGAAAACCAGTTCATTCAGCCTGCGCCGCCCCTTCAGCGCCGCCTTCCTGCCCGTTCAACTGCCGCTCGCCCTCCTCGTCGAGCTCGTGCTCGACCGTGAAGGGCTCCCTGTTCGCCGGGTGGTCATCGATAGAGTCCCACCACTTGCTGAAGTGACGCTTTACCCGTTTGAGCTTGCCAAATGGAAACTCCAGCTCGCGGCCGCGGCGCATGGCCTTCTTCGAAAAGATTGAATGCGGCGTTACCGAACAAGCTCACATCATGGGCGGTGAGCCACCGAACCTATGTGGTATGTAATGCCAAAACCCAAATGCAGATCGTTCTGCACGTTGGCGGCATAATTGGGCATCTGGGTTCGTACATAGTCGATCTCGAAGACCCGCAGGCCCCAATTCCTTGCGAAGAAATAGTTGAATCCACCGCCCGCTTGCAGTGCAAACGCGTTGGCGCTCGAAGTGGTCGATGTGCCTGCGGGATAAAGCCCGTTGAATCCGTGTACGCCGCCAAAGAGTCCCTGGCCGAAGATTTGGTAGCGTGGAGTGGGCGCTGCTCCCGTATGGTTGGCCAAAGCGGTATAGGTGTAGCGTGGGCCGCCCATATAAGAGATCTTGTTCACATCCACGCCCGGAGTGACGTTTGCAGCATGAGCGCCAGTCAGGCTGGCGGCGATGCCCAGTCTTTTCCAGAAGGTCGCTGCTGCGTCTACTCCGCCGCCTTGCATCCAGAAGCAGCACTGGTTGGGTATCACCTGTGCTCTCTCTGGGGTATAGGTAACGGCTAAATCGATGGAAACGGGCTCATCTTTTGCTGCATTGTGGCTCTTTTGCCCCCAGGCCGTTGCTGAGGCCAATATACACGCACTCGCAAGGAGTACTCTTCCGCAAATCGCTCGATACAGCATCAGTCCTCCTTGTTATTCAACCGTCAACGTCATGGTGGTGGAGTGCGACAACGTTCCCGAAGTTACGGTCGCCGTCACTGTATAACTTTGTCGCGCCTGGGCGAAGAATCCTGTAGAGGAACCGCAGCCGCTTAGTCCGGCCAATGCGGTCATGCCGGCGATCAACAGCAGCAGCATCGACAGCATACGGCTGAGTATTCTGCCTGTACGGCGCATCCTGCCCGCAAACGGCAGCAGAAAAATGCTCAGGAATACGAGCGGCAGCTTGCGGCCGGACAGATCCTTTTGATTGAGACTGGACATTGTCGATGGCAGTTGAATGCTCAGTGAAATATTGGTCAGCGCCGTGTTGGCCGGAAACGACCACGAGGTGCTGGTAAGTTGAGTCCACGACGACGGAGTAACGGTTGCCACTGCTCCTGCTGGCATTCCGCTTACGGTCAAAGTCACGGGCAGAGGCAAGAGGGCGCCGGCGCCTGACTGAAAGGCTAGTGCATATGTCGCAATACCGCCAGATAACACTATTTGCGTTGTGCCACTGCTACCGTTGCCGGAACCGCCAATCAGACTGAAGTCGAGCACGGTCTGCGTCAGCGCGCTGCTGTTGGCTGCAGCGAAGTTTGTATCGCCGCCATAGATCACGCTGATGGAGTGCGTGCCCGCTGTCAATGCGGAGGTGGTCAGCATGGCCAAGCCTCCCGAGAGCGTGCCTGTACCCAGCGTTGTTGTGCCGTCCAAAAAGGTGACCGTGCCAGTGGGCGTGCCTGCCTGCGAAGAAACAGTCGCTGTAAATGTTGCCGCATTCTGCACCAGTGCAGGGTTGGAATTGGAAGTCACACTGGCGGTCGGCGTTGCCTTGTTCACCGTCACGCTCACCGTACCGGTTACGGATGAATAGTCCGTGCTGTCGGCCGGTGTAAAGGTCACGCTTTGCGCGGCAATGCCAACTCCCGGCGTCGTTGTCGGCGTCGTAAAGGCGAAGCTTCCCGCCACGGAACCCGTACCGCCGGTCAGTGTAGAAGAAGCCAGCGTCTGCCCATAGGTGATGGCAGAAGCCGTAGGCCATGCGGATGCAGACACGGTCGGCGTCGCCTTGCCGATCAGCAGCGTACCAGTGTTGCTTCCATGGTAGTTGCTGTCGCTGATCGTCCCCACAACGGTGTAGCTTCCTGCCGCAGTTGGAGCGGTGGAGCTGCTGTTGTAGGTGAAGTTCACCGTCAGCCCGGTGGGATTGGTGGTGGCCGTGGCCGAAAGCGCCGAGCCGGTGTAGGTTTGCGCCAGGCTGCCCAGCGTCACCGTGGCCGTGCCCTGGTTGATGGTCAGCGTGTAGCCTTGGCTGCCAGTGAAATGATTGGCGTCGGTTGCGGTCACGGTGATGCTGTAGGAGGTTACCTCCGTAGTCGGCGTACCCGACAGCGAACCGCTGTTGCTCAGCGTCAAGCCCGCGGGTACCGTTCCGGAGTAACTGTAGGGAGCGGTTCCGCCCGTGGCCGTGAAGCTCGCGCCACTGTAGGAAACTCCCACCGTGCCGGCAGACAGCGTTGTGCTAGCCGGCAATGTGAAGGTAATCGTCGGCGCAAACCCGGTGCCATTGAGCAAGATCGACTGGGAGTTCGAATTTGGGTTCATCAGGGGTTGTGGGCCTTTTAAAGAGCCTACTTCTGGAGGGCGGAAATTCAGGCTGTTGTCGGTCAGTGTCAGTCTCTCGCTGAGCGATGTCGTTACGGTCGGCTTGAAGTTGATGGGCAGCATGCAAGAGGCGTTTACCCCCAGCATGGTGCTAGAGCTACAGACATCTTCGCCAGAACTGGCCAGCGGGAAGTCGGCGGGGATGCTCAGGCTGGAGAAGTTCAGAGAGGCATTGCCTTCATTGGTCACCGTCACCGTCCGCGGACTGTCTGTGCTGGTGAGGCCCACCGCCGTCGTGGCGAAGTTCAGCGTCGGCGGAGTCGCATAAGTCAGTTCCGAAACAGTATTAGTGCCTCCATTGCCGCCATCGGCGATATAGACGTTTCCGCTTCCATTCACTGCCACGCTGACCGGCGCAAGGAAGCCGCTGCCCAGGGTTATGATGGTCGGGCTGTCAGGAATCACCCCGCCAACGGCCATGATCTCCATGAGCAGGCGATTGCCGGAGTCGGCGACATAGACGTTTCCGTTCCCATCCACCGCCAACTGTTGAGGCCAATAGAATCCGCTGCCCAGGGTTCTGATGGTCGGGTTCGTCGAAGGAATCACCCCGCCGACAGCCACGATCTCTTTGACTTGACCATTGCCGTAGATGCTGGGGTCGGAGACAAAGACGTTGCCACTCCCATCGACTGCCACGCCAGTTGGCCCAATGAATCCGCTGCCCAGTGTATTGATGGTGGGAGTGGCGGGAATGACCCCGTTGACGGCTAGGATTTCCTTGACCAGGCCATTGCCGGTGTCGGCGACATAGACGTTTCCGCTCCCATCGACCGCCACGCCATACGGCCCGCTGAATCCGCTGCCCAGTGTATTGATGGTGGGAGATACCGGGATCCCTCCGTTGACCGCTAAGATCTCCTTGATTGCGCCATTGCCGGTGTCGGCGACGTAGACGTTTCCGCTCCCATCGACTGCCACGCCGTGTGGCGCATTGAATCCGCTGCCCAAGATATTGATGGTGGGAGAGGCGGGAATGAGCCCGCCGGAGGCCATGATCTCCATGACCTGACTACTGCCGTTATCGGCGACATAGACGTTTCCGCTCGCATCGACCGCCACTCCAGCGGGAATAGTGAAGCCGCTGCCCAGCGTGTTGATCGCGCTCGGCGCGTAATTACCGCCGCTCACGCTGGCAAAAGTCACTTCCGAACCGATGCCCACGCCGTAGACGTAGGCCGTGGCTAGAATGTTGTTCGAGGTATCCTCGAGCAGCACGGCGCCCATGCGCTGGCCTGGGTACCGCGGCCGGAACCTGACGTCGACCGTGCAGGTAGCCAGCGCGCTATAGCCGTTGCCGCTGCCGTTCGCGGTTGTGCAGGTGCCGTCGCCCACGTCTGTAAAGTCCATGTTGGTTGCGCCTTCGGTGACCACCACCGGCACGCCAATCACGCCTGCCGTCTGGATGATGAAGGTCACCGTCTGTGTAGTCGTGCTGCCCAGGATAATTGAGCTGAAGTTGGTCGCCGAGGGCGCCGTGGCCGTGGCCGTCAACATGGTGATGGTGTCAGATACCGTACCGCTGGTGTAGGCGTAGTTGCCGGTGGGATCGGTGAAGCTCCACGCGTCACTGGTGTAACTTCCAGCGTTGGTATGCGTCGTGCCGCTCAAGTCGAGATCGCCGCTCAGGTTGACGCTTCCCGAACCCGTGGCCGAGCCCGTGGCTGAGTGCGCGTTGCCGTCATAGGGCACGCTGTAGGGCGTAATGTTGATGGTGGCCGTGCCTTTACCGATGGTCAGGTAGAAGGTCTGCTGGCCGGTGAAATTGTTGGCATCGGTTGCGGTAACGGTGATGCTGTGGGAGGTCACGGCCGTTGTCGGCGTGCCCGAAAGCGACCCCGAGCTGCTCAGCGTCAATCCCGCGGGCACTGTGCCGGAATAGATGTAGGGTCCGGCTCCGCCCGTGGCCGTGAAGCTCACACTATAGGGAACCCCCACCTTTCCTGAGGTCAGCGTGGTGCTGACCGGCGAAGAGAAGGTAATCGCCGGCGCATTCGCCGTGCCGCTGAGCCAGATCCTCTGCAGCGCCGGTGAGCTTCCCACTGCGTTCAGGTTATTGTCGGCCAGCGCCAGGCTCTCACTGAGGGAGCTGCCGATTTGAGCAGGTGTAAAGTTGATGGGCAGCGTGCAGGTGGCGCTCGCCGCCAGCGGGCTCGCGCTGGAGCAGACCGTGCCACCAGTGCTGTCGAGCGGAAAATCGCTGGGTACGCCCACGCTGTAGAAGTTCAGCGGCTGATTGCCGCCGTTAACCACTACCACCGTCTGCGGACTGTCCGCGCTGCGAACGCCAACAGCGGTCGTCGCGAAGCTCAGCGAAGGCGCATCGGCGAGGTCAATCTCTTTTATCGCATCGTGCCATTTGTCGGCGACGAAGACGTTGCCGCTCCCGTCCACCGCCACGCCACCGGGACCGAAGAATTCGCCGTAGGCAACGGCCAGCGTGTTGACGGTGGTATAGCCGCCCGCCGCCAAAATCTCCTTCACCGCATTGTTGGAGGAATCGGCGACGAAGACGTTCCCACTGCCGTCCACCGCCACGCCCCAGGGGCTGTGGAAGTTGCCGTTGTCAACGGCCAGCGTGTTGACGGTGGTGTAGCCACCCGCCGCCAGAATCTCCTTGATCGCGTTGTGGAATATATCGGCGACGAAGACGTTCCCACTGCCGTCCACCGCCACACCCCAGGGGTTGTTGAAGTTGCCGTTGTCAACGGCCAGCGTGGTGACGGTGGTGTAGCCACCCGCCGCCAGAATCTCCTTCACTAAATTGTGGCCAGAGTCGGCGACGAAGACGTTCCCGCTTCCGTCCACCGCCACGCCATAGGAGTAACTGAAGTTACCAGTGTCACCGGCCAGCGTGTTGACGGTGGTGTAGCCGCCTGCCGCCAAAATCTCCTTCACCGCGTAGTTGAATGTATCGGCGACGAAGACGTTGCCAGCCCCGTCCACCGCCACGCTGTAGGGGTTGTTGAAGTTGCCGTTGGCCAGCGAAATGACTTGCCCGCTCTGCTTGACAATCTCTTTCACCGCATTGTTGGAGGTATCGGCGATGAAGACGTTCCCACTGCCGTCCACCGCCACGTCAGAGGGGCGGTAGAAGCTGCCGCTGGCCAGGGTGCTCACTGTGCCGGGACTAAAGTTGATCTGCGGCCCGGTGCCCACGCCATTGATATACGCGGTAGCCAGCACGTTGCTGCTGCCATCGACCAATTCGACGGCGCCATAGCGCGGGCCCGGATAGCGCGGCGTGAAGGTGTAGTTGACCGTGCAGCTCTGTCCGGCACTGTAGGTTGTCCCGGCGGCGCAGGTGCCGCCCGACGCGTAGGCGAAGTCCAGGTTCGGCGCGCCCAAGGTCAGTACCTGGATGGCTGTGGCGAGCGTCGTGTTCAACGTGTACTGCGAGCTGAAGAGAATAGTCGCCGTCTGTACCCCGCTGGGCGTTCCGGTGGAGATGGTCGGCGCGGTGTAGGAGGTACCCACGACGGTTTCAGTGGCCGTTGCCGTGGCCAGACCGCTGAAAGTAGCCGCGTAGGTGTAGGCGCCTGGCGTGTTCAGGGCAACACTACTCAGATTGAAGGTGGCCACGCCGCCCGAAGCCGTCTGCGTGTACGTTTGCGAGTAGCTGCTCGGCCCGGTTACCGTCAGCGAGATCGTGTCGGTCGAGGCAGATGCGAGGTCGCCACTGCCGTCCTCTTCCGAGACAACCACCGTTCCTGCATTTCCTTCAGGGGCGATGTTCACCGTTGGAGGCGTGGTGAAGACAAGCTGGGTGGGAACAGGGAGCAGTGCCGTTCCACCGAGAGCGATGGTCTGCGTTGCATTGGTCGCGTTCAGGCTGTTGTCGGTCAGAACCACCGAGCCATTGACGGTGCCGTTCGCCGTACCAGTTGGGGCGAAGCTGATTGGCAGGGTGCAACTCGCGCCCGACGCCAGCGTACCCGCCGCCGAGCTGCCGGTCGTCAGCAGCGGACACGCCGACACGCCGCTGCTGTTGAGCGTGAAGTTGGCCGCGATGCTCGGATTGTATCCGCTTCCTGGAATCGAGAAGGTAAGCGCGCTGTTGCCGATGTTCGAGATCGTTGCCGTCTGCGGATCGTCCGTTGTGTCCGTCAATCCGACATTAGTCGCCGTCGCGAAGCCCAGACTGCTTGCGCTCACATCCACCTTGCGGATGCTGTTGTTGCTGGTGTCCGCGATGTAGATATTCCCGGTGCTGTCCACCGTCAAGCCCCAGGGATAGTTGATTTCCGCGCTGGTCGCCGCGCTGCCATCGCCGCTGAAACCGCCAGTCCCATTGCCCGCCACCGTACTGATATTTCCCGTGCTCGCATCCACCTTGCGGATGCGCTGGTTGTAGGTGTCCGCGATATAGATATTCACGGCACTATCCACCGCCACGCCAGCGGGAGAGTGGAGTTCCGCGCTGGTCGCCAAGCCATTATCGCCGCTGTAACCCTGAGCCCCAGTGCCCGCTACCGTGGTGATGCATCCCGTGCTTACATTCACCTTGCGGATGCGGTTGTTGCCGATGTCCGCGATATAGATATTCCCGGCACTATCTACCGCCGCGCCCATGGGATTGCTGAGTTCCGCGCTGGTCGCCAAACCATTATCGCCGCTGTAACCCTTAGTCCCATTGCCCGCAACCGTGCTGATGTATCCCGTGCTCACATCCACCTTACGGATGCGGTTGTTGCCTTCGTCAGCGACGTAGATATTCCCTGCACTATCCACTGCCACGTAAGAGGGTAAGTAGAGTTCCGCGCTGGTAGCCAAGCCATTATCGCCGCTGTAACCGTGAGCCCCAGTGCCCGCCACCGTACTGATCTTTCCCGAGGTGTCCACCTTGCGGATGCGGTTGTTGAAATAGTCCGTGATATAGATATTCCCGGCACTATCCACCGCCGCGCCAGTAGGATCGTAGAGTTCTGCGCTGGTCGCCGCGCCTCCATCGCCACTGTACCCCGGAGTCCCATTGCCCGCCACCGTGCTGATATTTCCCGAGGTGTCTACCTTACGGATGCGCTGGTTGTAGCTGTCCACGATGTAGATATTCCCGGCACTATCCACCGCCACGCCACCAGGATTGTAGAGTTCCGCGCTGGTCGCCGCGCCGCCATCGCCGCTGTAACCCGGAGTCCCATTGCCCGCCACCGTATTGATCGTTCCAGGGGTCAGCGCCACCTGCGGCCCTGTGCCAATGCCATTCAGCCCCACCGCATAGACGGTCGTCGTGCTTCCCGAAAGCGTGGACACCTGCAACGGTACGGGCCGCGGGCCGGAGTACCCCGGCGTAAAGGTCACCGGGACAGTGCAGATGGTCCCGGATGCGGTCGAGGTTAAGCCTGTGGCGTCCACGGTGCATCCACTCACCGTCCCCACCGCGTACTCCTGCTTGCCCCCCTGGGATTGCGGTGCGGCTATGCCGGTAATGTTCAACGCACTGGTCAGTTGAAGCACCACATTTTTCGCCGTGCTCGACCCGATCGCTGTCGCGGCGAACTGGATAGCAGCGGGAGCCACCTTACGGATGAGGCTGTTGGCATTGTCCGCGATGTAGATATTCCCTGCACTGTCCACCGCCACGCCAGTGGGATGGTTGAGTTCCGCGCTGATCGCCGCGTCTCCATCGCCGCTGTAACCGCTAGTTCCATCGCCCGCTACCGTGCTGATGTATCCCGTGCTCGCATCCACCTTGCGGATGCGCTGGTTATCTTGGTCCGCGATGTAGATATTCCCGGCACTATCCACCGCAACGCCATCGGGATAGTAGAGTTCCGCGCTGGTCGCCAAGATGCCATCGCCGTTGTAACCCTGAGCCCCAGTGCCCGCAACCGTGCTGATAATTCCCGTGCTCACAACCACCTTACGGATGCAGAAGTTGCCTTGTTCGGCGAAGTAGATATTCCCGGCACTATCCAGCGTCACGGCAATGGGAGCGCTGAGTTCCGCGCTGATCGCCAAACCATTATCGCCGCTGTAACCCGGAGTCCCATTGCCAGCCACCGTGCTGATATTCCCCGAGGTATCCACCTTACGGATGCGGTGGTTGTTGGCGTCCGCGATGTAGATATTCCCGGTACTATCCACCGCCACGCCATAGGGTTGGTTGAGTTCCGCGCTGGTCGCCACGCTACTGCTGTTGTAACCCTGAATCCCATTGCCCGCAACCGTACTGATATTTCCCGAGGTATCCACCTTACGGATGCGGCTGTTGTAGCTGTCCGCGATGTAGATATTCCCGGCACTGTCCACCGCCACGCCAGCGGGCCAGTTGAGCTCCGTGCTGGTCGCCGCCCCTCCATCGCCGCTGTAACCCGCAGTCCCGTTGCCCGCCACAGTACTGATATTTCCCGATGTATCCACCTTGCGGATGCGCTGGTTGGCTTGGTCCGCGATGTAGATATTCCCGGCACTATCCAGCGCCACGCCAAAGGGACTTCTGAGTTTCGCGCTGGTCGCTGCGCCTCCATCGCCGATGGTACCGCCAGTTCCACCGCCCGCCACCGTACTGATGGATGGCACGACCGTCACCTGAGCGACGGTCCGCTGTCCCACCGATAACAACGCAAATTGGAACAGCAACGCGATTTTCAGGGATGAACGCAGGAAGGAACAGCAAGATATTGAACGCACAAGAGGTACCTCCAAGGCATGAAATGGGACACAAGGGACCCACACACCCTCAAAAATAGCTCCGGCACTCTCCACATTCTTGCTTAAAGTAGGTCCTCCTGCATTATTCATGAGGATCGCAATCACAGTGGGAAAACGATATCCCACAGTGGGAAAACGATAGCCGGAAGAGCACTCAACCCTCGTTTTGTGCTTGGCATACGGGATACATTGTGTTCGAAGGCGGATTTTCCAGGACCCAATAAAATTGGGGCTTCCACGCCCTATGACTTTGATGCGCGGAATCTGACCGCCGACGGAGGGCTGCTTCCTGTAGCCACGATGCTGGCCTGCAACCTGAACTGCTGGCTGCAACTGTTCAGCCGCGAGAAGAACGTCTCGGTGGCCGCCTTGTAGCACACCACGCTGGCCACGATACGACTGCGCTTCCTATTCCTGGCCGCCCCGATCTGGCGGCACGCCGGCAGAGTGGGCGTCAACTACAGTGACCATTACCAGGAGAAAGGCGCTTTTCAACAGTTCATGGACCGGCTGCGCAAAGTCGCTTGCGGACCGGATGGATTTGCCACGATTCTTTCTGTGCCGCTACGTGCCTGATTCGACATCCAGAATCGCGGTTATACATCCGCCACCTTAATTGCAGTAGTAGGTGTATTTCCCCTCTTGATGTCGCCACCAGAGAATACTCCAGCGGCTGGTAGCTGGCTTATGATTTTTGTTTTGAACTATATGGTCAATTCATTGTCCATATAGTTGTATAATAAGCATGAAGAGGTAATATATTGGCTGTTTATCTCAGGACGGTGCAAGAGGTACAGACAGGAATTGCAGGACGGCTCAAGGCACGGCGTCTTGCCATGAACCTGACGCAGAGAGAACTGGCGGCGCGATCAGGCGTGACCTGGAGTTCGCTGAAGCGATTTGAGCGCGAAGGGTTGATCGCGCTGGATTCGCTTCTGAATCTAGCCTTGGTACTGGATTGCCTTGACGATTTCGACAAGTTGGCCGTGGAAAGCCAGCCAATCCCAGCCGCCCAATCGCTCGACGCCTTACTGGCCACGCCGGCGTTGCGGCGCAGAGCGACGGGCAGTAAAGGACGCAGCCATGGCGTATAGCCCGACAGAGTTGCTGACCGTCTATCTGGACGCGCGAAACCAACGCCGCAAGGTTGGGCGCCTCGCGTTCAAGGATAGGCAGGTCCTTTTCGAGTATGACGCCTCATTCATCGCTTCAGACATCGAGATTTCGCCGATCAAACTTCCCCTCAGGCCTGGCGTATTCATTGCAGACACCACGATCTTCGACGGCCTGTTCGGCGTATTCAATGACAGCCTACCGGACGGGTGGGGCCGTCTGCTAATCGACCGCACGGTGGAAAAACACGGCATCCATCGCGGCCAACTGAATCCGCTCGACCGGCTGGCCTATGTGGGACGGCACGGCATGGGCGCTCTCAGTTACGAGCCGGAGCTTGGTCTCGAAAACGCCGATGATGCTCCGCTGGCGCTCGACAAACTCGCTGAGGAATCATCCGCCGTGATGGCCGGAGAAAACGACGAGGTATTAGAAGAATTGCTGCGGCTCAATGGCTCCTCTTCGGGCGCCCGTCCCAAGATCGTGGCGCAAGTGAGCACCGACAAGAAAAGGATCATTCACGGCCAGCAGGAATTGCAATCCGGCTTCGCGCACTGGATGATCAAGTTTCCGTCTTCTCAGGACGCGCGAGACGTGGGAGCTATCGAATACGCCTATAGCCTGATGGCAAAGGATGCAGGCGTGGAGATGCCTGAAACCCATCTTTTCTGCACAAAAAGGAACAAATATTTCGGCACGAAACGCTTCGATCGGGACATTGATGCCCGCATCCACATACATAGCCTTGGCGGCCTGATACATGCCGATCATCGCAGCCCTAGCCTTGACTACGATATGGTTCTGCGAGTAACCCTGGCGTTGACCAGGAATATCCAAGATGCCGAAAAGGCCTATGCGCTGGCCTGCTTCAACGTCCTTGCTCATAACCGCGATGATCACGTGAAGAATTTCTCGTTCCTTCTTAACGCGAGAAACGAGTGGATTTTCGCGCCCACCTACGACCTGGTCTTTTCCTATGGCCCGGGCGGCGAGCAAAGCATGCTCGTCATGGGTGAGGGAAGGAATCCCGGAACAGCCCAACTTCAGGCACTGGGCAAACAACATGGGATGAAAAACGCACCAGAGATTCTGGCGAAGGTAATAACAGCCGTGGCCAACTGGCCCCGTTATGCCAAACAGGCAGACGTGTCGCGAAAATCCACCAAAGAGATCGCAAGCAAGATCAAGTTGCAGTGATCGTCTACACTCTTTCTGTCCAGGCCACGGCATTTGGGCTCGCGTCAACTTGGCCCTGATTGACGGCCAAGCGGGGTCCTTCTCTTCCAAGTTTTCGGGCGGAGCTGCCAATGAGACGGATTGCAGCAGCTGCGCCCGATGCACTCGAGAAGGTAGGGAAAAAGGACCTGATTTTCCGGCACTGATTGAACCCACTCCTCATAGAATTCCACGTTCGCTTTCCGCTCTTTGTCTCCAATGAACAGGCGTCCATACCCACCTCGGTCGGTCGAGCCTTGGAACTGCCAGCATCCGGACAGCGATTGACAATGCGCGCGTATTAGACTATAAGTGACCTATGGTCATTATTGACCATCATTCGAATATGAGCAACCTTCACAATGCGCGAAATGTCTCGCTCGTCCATGCACTCACTGCCGTTGGCAAGGCAGATCCCCCGGGCGCCGGACGGCGTCAGCGCCGCGCCGCCGAAACCAGGCTGCGGCTCTTTCGCTGCGCGTTGCACCTGTTTGCCGAACGCGGATTTCCCTCCGTTACGGTGGAAGAGATCACTGAAGCAGCAGACGTGGGCAAAGGAACCTTTTTCAACTATTTTGAGAGCAAGGAACACGTGCTGGGCGTGATGGCGGAGATTCAGCTGAGCAAGGTGAGAGAAGCCATATCCGCCACCTCGCAGGGCAAGCAGAAAATTCAATCTGTACTTCATTGTCTGGCACGGCGGCTGGTGGAGGAACCAGGGCGCAGCCCCAGCCTGGCGCGCGCCTTCATCTCCTCGTTTCTGGCCAGCGAGGGCGTGCGTACCGTCATTGCACGCAATATGCGTGAGGGCCGGAAGATGATCGCGCAGATTGTGGCGGCAGGGCAAGAGCGCGGGGAGATCGACCCAAAGCTGAAAAAGGAAAAGGTTGCGATGCAGCTCATGCAAAGCTGCATGGGAACAGTGCTGCTTTGGTCGCTGGATGAAACGCCAGCGCTCAAAGCGCGGATTGAGGACAGCTTTCAACACTTCTGGAGAGGCATTGCCCTCTCCGGTGAAGAGCAGAAACCATGACAATCAAACTTCGCATAGCCGCTTTTCTATTTGTGGCCGGCCTGGCAGCTAGCGTGACTGCCGCAGCGCAGCAGCCCGCGCCTTACAGGCTCACATTGCAGGATGCAATACAGAAGGCGCTTCAGGCCAACTTAAGCGTTCTGGCGGCAGGCACAAAGGTTGAAGAGGCTGAAGGCACGCGGATGCGCCGATTGTCGGCAGCGCTGCTTCCGCGCGTGAACGCCCAGACCTATGCAAATTATCAGAACCACGATTTGCAGGCCCAAGGACTATCCTTTTCTGGCCTTCCTATACCGAAGATGGTCGGACCGCTGTCGAATTACGATTTCCGCGTTTATGCACAGCAAAACGTAGTTGATCTGGCAAGTTATCGCGGATTCAAGGCGAGCGAACGCGCTCTCGACGCCGGCAAGATGGACTATCGCGATGCGCGCGACCTGATTGTGCGCGCCATTGCCGCACTCTATTTGAACGCCCAGTCCGCAGAGGCGCGAGTGGACGCGGCGCAATCGCGTGTGACCGATTCAAGTACGCTGTATAAGCTGGCCAAAGACAAGCACGACGCCGGAACCGCAACGGGCGTGGACGTGCTTCGCGCTCAGGTGCAACTGGACAACGACCGGCAGGCGCTGTTAATTGCCGATAATCAGCGCAAGCATTCGCTGCTGGAGTTAGCGCGCAACCTGGGCATGAACCCAGCCACGCCGCTGGAACTTGCAGAACCACTGAATTATAGAGTTTTGAATCCCCTGGAGGTTGAAACACTTGCGCCAGCGGCGTTGCTGGCACGCGCCGATTATCTCTCGCTAGACAGCCAGCGAGCGGGACTGGTGGAGCAGCAACGCGCCAGCCGCGCGCGCTATTATCCGAAGCTGAGCGTCAATGGGAATTTCGGCGAGATAGGGCGCAGCATCGGCAGCGTGCAAAGAACAGGCTTGCTTCAAGGCCAGATCGATTTCACTCTCTTCGACCGTGATCGCAATGGTGAGGCGCAAGAGCTTGCCAGCCGGGTGAAACGCATTGACGATCAAATTGCAGATCTGCGCCGGGGCATTGATGAAGACATTCGCGATGCGCTGCTTAATCTGGACTCCGCGACCGAGCAAGTGGCCGTGGCCAATGAAGGGCAGGAGCTTGCGCGGCGCGAGCTGCAACTAGCGCAGGATCGTTTTCAGTCAGGCACTGCCAATAATGTCGAGGTAGTCACCGCTCAGGATGAGCTGGCGCGCGCCGAGGAGAACTACATTCTTGCCGTAAGTAGTCATGCGGATGCAAAGTTTGCACTGGCGCGCGCTTTGGGCGATACAGAAACGAACATTACCAAGTTCATGGGGAATCAGTGACGCCAGGGTTGTAATCGATGGCAACAATTGCGAGGTTTGAAGCGATGAAACGAATTATTCCTGTTGTGATTCTGTTGGCGGCGGCCATTGCCGCGAGCGTGTATTTTTACCTGCACTTGACAGAAGAGAAGGCGCCGGTCAACCAGCTTACTCTCTCCGGGAACATTGAAGCGCATGAGAGCCTGGTGGGTTTCAAGGCGCCAGGGCGCATTGTCGAATTGCCGGTGGAGGAGGGACAGCAGGTTGCGCAGGGCGCGCTGCTGGCGCGGATCGACAACGCTGATTTGCAGCAGAAGGTGCGTGTCGATGAAGCCACAGTGCGCGTGCGTGAATCAAGCCTCGCGCTTACTCTTGCCGGAACGCGACATCAGGAAGTGAAAGCGGCGCAGCAAAGCATGATGGACGCCGAGGCCGATCTGGAGCAGAAAAAGCTGGACAACGAGCGAGCGCAGCAACTGTTTGCCAAGGATGAGGTATCAGCGCAGGAGCGCGACCAGGCGGCAACCGCGCTGAAGCGCGCAGAGGCGATTTTCAAGGCAGCGCAGCAGCGCTACAACGAAGCCGTTGAAGGCAGCCGCAAGGAAGACATCGCTATCTCGCGCGCCAATCTCAATCAGGCCAATGCCAGCCTCGGTCTGTCGCAGGTTAATTTGAGTTATAGCGTCTTGTACGCTCCAATGGCCGGCGTGGTGACCGTGCGGCAGGCGGAGTTGGGAGAGGTGGTTGCGCCGGGCTCACCGGTGGTGACTCTCGCCGATCTTGACCACATCTGGCTGCGCGCCTATGTCGCGGAGACCGATCTGGGCCGCATAGCCTGGGGCCAGAATGTGACTATCACTACTGATACGTATCCGGGCAAGCAGTACCACGGGCGGATCTCGTTCATCTCATCGGACGCTGAGTTTACGCCCAAGAGCGTGCAGACTACCAAGGAGCGAGTTACGCTTGTTTACCGAATCAAGATCGATATTGACAATCCAACTCATGAATTGAAACCGGGTATGCCTGCCGACGCGCGCATTGATGTGGCCGCAAGCAAGACGCCGACAAATAAATGACCGAACCGCTCCAATCCGCGATTGTGGTTGAGGGATTGACGAAGAGCTTTCCCGGCGTACATGCCGTCGATGCCCTGAGCTTTGACGTGCGCGCAGGAGAAATCTTCGGACTGGTTGGTCCCGACGGGGCAGGGAAGACAACTACCTTGCGCATGTTAGCTGGAATCATGCCACCGGACGCAGGCAAGTCCACGGTCGCGGGCTTTGATGTGGCGCGCGATCCGGAGGGCGCCAAGCACACTCTCAGCTATATGCCGCAACGTTTTGGGCTTTACGAAGACCTGACTGTCGATGAAAACATCCGCTTTTATGGAGATCTTTTTGGAGTCAATAAAGCCGAGCGCGACGTTCGGTCAATGCAGTTGCTTGAGGCCGCTGGCATGAGCGAGTTTCGCAAACGGCTGGCGGGCAAGCTGTCCGGCGGCATGAAGCAGAAACTTGGTTTGGTGTGCGCGCTGATTCATAGGCCCAAGGTAATTCTGCTCGATGAACCGACCACTGGCGTCGATCCGGTTTCACGGCGCGACTTCTGGCGCATTCTGTATGAATTGATTGCGGAAGGCGTGGCGATTCTAACTTCGACGGCTTATCTTGATGAAGCCGAGCGCTGCCATCGTGTGGCGTTGATGCATCAGGGCAAATTGTTATTTTGTGACACGCCGGCAAACCTAAAAGCTCAGTTTGGCAAAGGAGTCTTATCGATTACAGCTACTGATCCGAGGCGATTGCGCGACGAACTGGAAGGCGCGGAGGGAATATCGAGCCTCATGCTGACTGGCGATGGGCTGCATGTAGTGGTGGATAGTGCTGCGCGACGCATTCCCGAGTATGAGGCAAGGCTCAGGCGAGCTAACATTTCCTACGATGCGCTTCAGCAGGTGGCGCCGTCGATTGAAGATTTATTTGTCGACGCGGTCGGCGCGGGAGCTGCCTCTCATGCCTGAGAACAATAACTCTGTCGTGGTCGAGAACCTGGTCAAGCGGTTCGGGCATTTTGTTGCCGTGGACCAGATCAATCTTGAAGTGCGCAAAGGCGAGGTCTTCGGCTTTCTGGGGCCGAACGGCGCGGGTAAATCCACTACGATTCGCATGCTTTGCGGCTTGCTCAAGCCTACATCGGGACGCGCTGAAGTTGCGGGATTCGATGTTAGCCGAAATCCGGAATCTGTGCGCCAGAACATTGGCTACATGTCGCAGAAGTTTTCTCTTTATAACGACCTGAAAGTTATCGAAAACATTCGATTGTTTGCTGGGCTATATAGCGTGCCAGCCAGCGATCTTCAGCAGCGAATTGAATGGGCGCTCAAGATGGCCAACCTTAAAGGCCAGGAGAATCTGATCACGGGAACGCTGCCGGGAGGCTGGAAGCAGCGGCTTGCACTGGGTTGCGCTGTGTTGCATAAGCCTCCCGTCATTTTTCTCGATGAGCCGACCTCCGGCGTCGATCCCATTACGCGACGCCAGTTCTGGGAGCTGATTCACCAGATGGCCGAGGAGGGCGTTACGGTTTTTGTCACCACACATTACATGGAAGAGGCCGAGTACTGCAACCGCCTGGCGCTGATATTTCGCGGCAAGATTGTGGCGCTGGGAACTCCATCAGAACTCAAGCGCGATTCTATGAAAGGCGAGCTTCTTCTTGTAGAGTGCGAGCCGCTGGGCGATGCGGTGGAAGCATTGCAATCGGCTCCCGGCGTGATGGATGCCGCTGTGTTCGGCAACGCTTTGCATCTTGTAGTTGCGGATGCGGAACGGGCCATTCCACAGCTTCAGAGTTATCTTGCCGAACGCGGCATCGCGGTAACTCGCATGGAGAAGATTCAACCCAGCCTGGAAGATGTTTTTGTCTCGCTGACAACGGGCCGTGAAGCGGCAGAGGAGTACAAGCCATGAGCCTGACTCGCCTGCTGGCTATTGCCAGAAAAGAAGTTTTGCAGATATTGCGCGATGCGCGCAGCTTGATCATTGTCGTCCTTATGCCCGCGGTGCTGGTGTTGCTCTTTGGCTACGGCGTCAGTCTCGACCTGAAGGGTTTGCCGGTTTATGTGCTGGATCAAGACGGGAGCCAGCAGAGCCAGGACCTGCTGAAACACTTTCAGGCAAGCGAGTACTTTCACGTAGAACGCGTGGTGAATAACTACCCGGAGCTGTCTCGCGCCATCGACGACGGCCACGCCAAGATGAGCATTGTGATTCCGTGGGACTTTTCGCAGCGCCTCAGCGACGGCCGGCATGTTGAGATTCAGGCGCTGGTCGATGGCTCCGACGACAACACGGCCAATGTGCTGATCGGCTATTCAGAAGCGGTGGTGCAGGGCTACTCGTCGCAGATGCAGATCAATTGGCTGCGCGGGCAAGGGATTTCAATTCAGCCGGCCGCGATGAGCGTGGAGACGCGCACTTGGTACAACGAAGATCTGGAAAGCAGCGCGTTCATCATTCCCGGAGTGCTGGCGCTGGTGATGTCGGTCATCGGCGCGTTTCTCACTTCGCTCACTATCGCGCGTGAGTGGGAGCGGGGCACCATGGAACAGTTGATCTCAACGCCGGTGACGGCGATGGAGATCATGCTGGGCAAGCTGGCGCCCTATTTTGTGCTGGGAATGTTTGACACGATCATCAGCGCGCTGATTGCGATTTACTGGTTTGATGTGCCCTTTCGCGGCTCGTGGGTGACGCTGATGGTTGCGTCGGCAATGTTCATGGTGGTGGTGCTTTCGCTGGGATTCTTTATCTCCGTGCTTGCCAAGAGCCAGTTTGCGGCCAGCCAGATTGCGTTGCTGATCACATTTCTTCCCGCGTTTCTGCTGTCGGGATTTCTGTTTTCCATTGAGCAGATGCCGATTGTGCTGCAATGGATTACACGCATTCTGCCGGCGCGATACTACGTTTCAGTGTTGAAGAAAATCTTTCTCAAGGGAACGCCCGCGGCTATGCTCTATGCGGATTTGATTCCACTGGTTGTATTTTCGATTGTGCTGGCGCTGGTGGCCACGCGCAGCTTCCACAAGAGACTTGAATAACCACCTGCGGTCGGGCCAAACGCTCGCTATTCGCTCGCAAAGGCTTTTGTGCTAAGGCGTGAACAGTGGTTAGTACGGAGTAGTAAACAAAGCAGCAAGTTAGCCACCGCTACGCGGTGTTAGCGAGTTAGCAAGTTAGCGGATTGTAAAGGAGAAGCAATGTTCGGGCGGCTGAAGCAAATGCTGATCAAGGAGTTTATCCAGGTCTTCCGCGATAAGCGGACGCGCTTCATCCTGATTGGTCCGCCCATCATACAGATGATGGTCTTCGGCTACGCGGCTACCTACGAAATCCGCCATGTACCGACAGTTGTGCTGGATCTGGATCACTCGCAGGAGAGTCGCGAACTGGTTTCGCGCTTCACGTCAAGCCCTTACTTCGATGTTCAACGGCAGTTGACGGACTCGCGCCAACTGGGGGATTTGATTGAGCAGGGGAATGCTACGGTCGGCCTGGAAATCGATGCGGGCTTTGCCGCGAAATTGCGCAGCGGCGAGACCGCGCCGTTGCAGGTGATTGTGGACGCGACCAACTCCAACACCGCGCTGATCGCTTCGGGATACATCTCGCAGATCGCGTTGGCTTTCGCGCATGAATACCAAATGGACCGCATTGATCGCATAGCGCCGCAGTTGATAGAGGTAATGCCGTCGGTGGAGCTTGCGCCGCGTCCGTGGTACAACCCCGACCTGAGTAGCCGATGGTTCTTTGTGCCGGGAATCATTGGCAGCCTGACGGTGGTACTGGTGGTAACGCTGACCGCCTTTGCCGTGGTGCGCGAGCGTGAGATTGGCACGCTGGAACAGATTATGGTCACGCCCATTCGACCGGTTGAATTCATTCTGGGCAAGACGCTGCCGTTTTTTCTGATTGGCCTCTTCGACGTGACATTGATTGCGGTGGTTGGTTCGCTGTGGTTCCAGGTGCCGTTTCGTGGCCATGTTGCCGTGCTGGCGCTGGGCGCTGTGCTGTTTCTGTTCTGCATGCTGGGGGTGGGCTTGCTGATCTCCACCGTCTCCGCAACACAGCAGCAGGCGATGGTGACGGCGTTTTTCTTTATCATGCCCACCATCACTTTTTCCGGCTTCGGTTTTCCCATCAGTACCATGCCGCACTGGATGCAGATGATCAGCTATGCGATTCCGCTGCGCTATTTTTTAGTGGTGATTCGCGGCACGTATTTGAAAGGCGCGGGGATGGATATTCTGTGGCCGCAGATGGCGGCCATGGCCGGCTTGGGGTTCGTCCTGCTGGCGGCGGCCGTTCTACGCTTCCATAAAGCGCTGGATTAAAGGACTCGCACGATAGAATCAAAGGGTCCATTGGAGTTCGGTTTCTGATGATGGAGTTCCATATATCCCGGAAGGCGCGCGAACGCTACAAGTTCGCGGAGACCCTGTTTTCCTATACGGGGAACGTGGTTTTTGCCAATGTGGCCGCGTGCAGGGATTTTGCGTACCGTATGAACACGGTTCGCGAGGTGGACAAGCATCCCGAAAGAGCGGTTCATGCCGGCCAACTCTTTGCCATGGGCATTATCGACGAGGCCAGCCACATCCTGATGGCGCGCTATCGCGAGCAGTTCGACCCCGCGGTGATGACCGGCGCCCTGGAGTATTTTTCCGCCAAAGTGGGCAATGACGAGTTGGACATGATGCTGCTCGCCTTTGTCGAGCAATTTCCCGGCAGTTCGGTGATTCGCGGCATTGAGACGCCGAAGCAATGGCTTAATGGGCAGACGGATGGCACACCCAATAGTGCCGCAGCGCTGGAAGAGTTGCTGCTGCTGTGGACCGCCAACCGCAATGAAGCCTTTCAGCCCTTCGAGGAGCTTTTCGAGGAAAAGACCCTTGCCAAAAAGACGGTTTACCGTCAAGTCACCGGGCAGCTCAACGAATACTTTGCCACGCGGCCGCTGATACCATTGCCGGGCGCCAAGCCGGTGAATTTGCTTGAACTGTTGCGCGCGCCGGCCATTGGCGCGCCTCGCTCACTGGACGATCAGCTGGCCCTCATTCGAAAACTTTGGAAGCCCCTGCTGGGTGAAAGCCTGGAGCAATTACTGCAGATTGCCGGCGAGATTCTGCACGAAGAAGAGCTGGCCATCTGGATGCAGTTTCATCCCCATGGCGGCACGGCGCAACAAGGCAAGCAGGAGCCTTCGGTCGTCGCCAGCGCAGAGGTGCCCGTTTTCGGCGATCCCGCTCAAGAGTACGAAAAGTTTTCGCCGGACAAAGACTGGATGCCTACAGTAGTGCTGATTGCCAAGAGCACTTATGTGTGGCTGGCGCAGATGAGCAGGCAGTACGGACGCAGGATTGCGCGCCTCGATGAAATTCCCGACGAGGAACTGGCAACGCTGGCGCACCGTGGGCTGAATTCACTTTGGCTGATTGGCGTGTGGGAACGCAGCCGCGCCTCGAAGACCATCAAGCAACTCTGCGGCAACACGGACGCGGTGGCTTCGGCCTACTCACTCTTTGACTACGCGATTGCAGAGGACCTGGGCGGTGAGGCGGCCTACGTGAATCTGCGTGATCGCGCTTACCGGCATGGGATTCGACTGGCCAGCGACATGGTCCCAAACCATATGGGCATCGATTCGCCCTGGGTCGTCGAGCATCCGGAGTGGTTTATCTCTCGGCAAGAATCGCCCTTTCCCACCTACAGCTTCAACGGGCCCGATTTATCTCACGATGGGCGCGTGGAGATCAAGATTGAAGACCACTACTTTGAGCAGTCGGACGCTGCCGTAGTTTTTCGCCGCCGCGACCGCCAGAGCGGCGAGACCCGTTACATCTATCACGGCAACGACGGCACCAGCTTTCCCTGGAATGACACGGCGCAGCTCGACTACCTGAATCCGGCGGTGCGCGAGCAGGTGATCCAGACCATTTTGCACGTGGCGCGACTGTTCCCGGTGATCCGCTTCGACGCCGCCATGACCCTGGCAAAGCGTCACTTCCACCGGCTGTGGTTTCCCGGGCCTGGAGCCAGCGGAGCGATTCCCTCGCGCGCCGAAAACGGCATGAGCCAGGCGGAATTTGACCGCTGTATGCCGCATGAGTTCTGGCGCGAAGTTGTCGATCGCGTGGCCGCCGAGGTTCCCGGAACGCTGCTGCTGGCCGAGGCCTTCTGGCTGATGGAGGGCTACTTTGTCCGCACGCTGGGCATGCACCGCGTCTACAACAGCGCCTTCATGGTAATGCTGCGCGACGAGGAGAACGCCAAGTACCGCTCGGTGATCAAGAACACGCTGGAGTTCGATCCGGACATCATGAAGCGCTACGTGAACTTCATGAGCAATCCCGACGAGCGCACCGCGATTGACCAATTCGGCAAGGGAGACAAGTGTTTTGGCGTGGCAGCGATGATGGCCACACTGCCCGGATTGCCCATGTTCGGCCACGGCCAGATCGAGGGATTCACCGAGAAATATGGCATGGAGTACCAGCGGCCTCGCTATGACGAGAGCCCCGACCCGTGGATGGTTGAGCGCCATCAACGAGAGATTGCGCCCCTGTTGCAGCGCCGGTGGCTCTTTGCCGAGAGCGGCAACTTCCTGCTCTACGATTTCTTCCATGATTCGGGCAGCGTGGACGAAAACGTTTTTGCGTATTCGAACCGCAACGGAGGCGAGCGCGCCCTGGTGGTTTATAACAACCGCTACGGCGAGACGCACGGGACGATTGATTTTTCCGCGGCCTACGCCGACAAGGGGGCGAATCAACTGCGCCAGCAGCGACTCAGGGAAGGGCTGGGTCTCAGCGACAATTCCTCGGCCATTCTGGCCTGGCGTGACTCGCTTACGGGTCTCCAATACCTGCGCCGTGCGAGCGAGTTTGCAGAACGCGGGCTGACGCTGAAGCTGCACGCCTATCAATGCCACGTTTTTCTCGGTTGGCACGAACTCACCTCGACGGCGGTGCAGCCCTGGGATCGGCTTTGTGATCAGCTTAACGGCAGGGGCGTTGCTAGTTTGGAAGACGCGCTGGTCAACCTGGAGTTGCAGCCGGTGCACGACGCTTTGCGCTCGCTGCTGAACTCCGGAATCGTACGGCTCTTTGCCGATCTGGCCGAACATCCGCGCACCCTAGATGTCGGCGTCAACAAGCAAATCGAAGCCGGGCGCGCTGAGTTCTTTGAGGCTGCCTGGGCGCGTTGCGAGAGCTTCCTTCGCGTTTCGCAGCAGGCTTATCGGTCGCGCGCCGGTGGTGCTCAGCCCGCCAATCCCAGCCTGCTGCGCGCGGCCTACCGAGCGCGTTTGCGAGCAGCTATGCGTATTCCCGCTATCGAAGCACTTTTCCCGGCTCCCTGGACCATGGCTGCCCGCCGGATGCTGCCCAGCCCCAGCCCTCAACTTACTGCAACGGCCATGTGGGGGCCAGTACTTGGCTGGAGCGCTCTGGAATTGCTGTCTGAATCCATCGATGCAGAGAACCCGGAGCGCGTGGCGCTGGATCTCTTTGACCGCCTCCGCTTGCGCGAGCCCTTCGCCCAAGCCCTTACCGCGCTCGGATTTGAGGGCGAAGAGGGCTGGCGCGCAGCCGCACGCGTCAAAGTAGGGTTGCTTAGCTGGGCCGGCTCTGTTAAGCCGGCAGAGGCAAGCGAGGCGATTGAACCTGAAGTAATAGTCGGTGCAACGGCTACGCCTTCACCAAACTTGTGGGCCGCCTTATGGCTCGACCCGGATGTGCGCTGGCTGACCGGGATTCATGAGTCTGAGGGTCACGACTATCTGGTGCGTGAGCGCTACGAGGAACTGCTCTGGTGGCTGCAACTGCCGTCGCTGCTGCGCCTGGCTGGCGAGACTGCCCCCAGCCAAGCGGCGGATCACCGCGCCGCGGTTCGGACGATGAGCAAAACCATCGATGAGGCACTGGCGGCTGCCGAGGCCGCTGGTTATCGCGTGGATCTGCTGCGGAACCCTTACAGCCATCAAGAGCCTGCATCTGACGCCCAATCCGTTGCCCAGGCCGCTGGAACACCCGAGGGAACTCCTGCCGCAATCCCTTCGCTCAAAGAGCCGCCAGAATCAGCAAAGCCTAAGAGTTAACAGCCGGCTGATTCCGCATTCGACCCAGCCTAAAAGCTGTGCATTCCTGCTTATTATCACAATCCCATGTGATGCAAGGCACATCCCAATGTTCACATGAGGTGTCAAATTCCTTGCGGACATTCTTTGGGGTGCAAGTCGTTGCGGAATGCGCCGATTTTGATTGGCACGATGTCCTTTTATTCGGGCATGCAGGGCTTCACAGGCGAACGCTCTTTTTTTATCTCCTTCTACTCCCCGGATATGGTCCAGAAGTGAGTAGGGTACGTTCATGTCGCCCTTTCCATCCCGTCACATTACAAAGTGTGCGCGGCAGGTGTGTGCCGTGCTTGAGGCGTCGCCAGACAAGTCGCGATCCTCAGATACTGTATTCAAACCATTGAATATCCATGCAAGCTGTCAGGCTGCCAGTGAAGATTGCTGAGAAGCGGAGGAGTCATGCAGAGTGTCGCCAATAGAATGCTGAACGCCCAGGAAAAGCTGCTGATTGACCAGGCGGTGGCAGAGCACGCCGGCAAGCCCGGAGCGCTGCTAGGAATCCTGGAAACCATCCAGGCCGCTAACGCGCATAAGTATCTGTCAATGGAGGCGCTGCGCTACATCGCGCAGGAGACCGGCATTCCCCCGGCTACGATCTACAGCGCCGCGACCTTTTATGCTCTCTTCAATCTCGACCCGCAGGGCGACAACTTGATCTGCGTGTGCCGGGGAACGGCCTGCCACACACGCGGTTCGCGCGATCTGCTGGAGAAAGTCTGCCTCGATCTGGGGCTGAGCGGACAGGAAGCGAGCGAAACTAACGAGGCCGACAAACTGGCTCTTACCACGCCCGACCAACGCTTCACGGTGCGGACCGTTGCCTGTTTCGGCCAGTGCGCGCTGGCCCCGGTGGTCGAGGTGAACCACCACATTCTCAGCCATGTGAATGAACGCACGTTGCAAAGGGAAGTGAAAGCGTTGGTCCAGACCGAAAAGATCAAATAAAAGGGAGAATAGAATGCCTCGAATTCAGGATATAGGCGCGTTCAACGCTGCTCGTGAAGCCGGTCTTGCCAAGCTGATGCCGTCCACTCCGCGCCTGACGGTGGGAATGGGAACCTGCGGCCGCGGCAATGGCGCAGAGGAGGTCTTTCACGCCTTGAAAGAGGCCATCCATCGCAGCGGCGTCGATGTGATGCTGGCCGGCGTGGGCTGCTTTGGCTCCTGCTTTCAGGAGCCGCTGGTGAGCGTCCGGCTGCCTGGGAATCCTCTTGTGGTGCTGCATCGCGTGCAAGCCAACGATGCCGCGCGCATCCTGGAAGGCGTCTCCACCGGGATCATGCCGGCTGACCTTGTTTACTACAAGATCGAGGAATGGGACCACATCACCGCGCACCTGAAATACGGCCAGGGTTACCCGGATATTCCAGTCTGGAACGCGATTCCTTTTTTCAAGGGGCAAAAGAAGATTGTTCTGCGCAACTGCGGCCTCATCAATCCCTCGGACATCGAGGAGTACATCGCGGTGGGCGGCTACCAGGCGCTCTATAAGGTGCTGATCGACGGGCGCACCGATCCTGTCATCGAGCAGATCAAGGCCTCCCGTCTGAGGGGGCGCGGCGGCGCAGGCTTCCTGACTGGAAATAAGTGGGATTTTCTGGCCAAGGCCAAAGCCGACACCAAATACATTATCTGCAACGCAGATGAAGGCGATCCGGGCGCTTACATGAACCGCAACGAGATCGAGGGCGATCCTCATTCGCTGCTGGAAGGCATGATCATCGGCGCTTATGCGATGGGCGCCACCGAGGGCATCGTTTACGTTCGCGCCGAGTATCCGCTGGCGGTGAGCCGCCTCACGCGTGCCGTCGAACAGGCGCGAGAATTCGGGCTGCTGGGCACGAATATCCTGGACCGTGGCTTCAACTTCAATATTCAACTGGTGCAAGGAGCTGGCGCTTTTGTTTGCGGCGAAGAAACATCGCTGATTGCATCACTTGAAGGGCACGCCGGCCGGCCTCATCCACGCCCGCCGTACCCTGCGCAGAAGGGCTTGTATGGCAAGCCGACCAACATCAACAACGTCGAGACCTGGTGCAATATAGCCCCCATCATCACCCGCGGTCCCGCGTGGTTTGCTGAAACCGGCAGCCAGAAGAGTCCTGGGACCAAGGTTTTTTCGCTGGTGGGCAAGATTCAGAACACCGGCCTGGTGGAGATGCCTCTGGGCACTCCGCTCAAGAGCTTCATCTACGACATCGGAGAAGGAGCCGTGCCTGGCCGCCGCGTAAAAGCCGTGCAGACCGGCGGACCCAGCGGCGGCTGCATTCCCGTCGAGATGCTTGATACGCCGGTTGATTACGAGAGCCTGGCGCAGATCGGCTCCATCATGGGATCCGGCGGCATGGTGGTGATGGACGAAGACAACTGCATGGTCGACGTGGCCCGCTACTTCATCGAGTTCACTCACTCAGAGTCCTGCGGCAAGTGCGTCCCATGCAGAGTCGGCCTCAACAAGGCACTGCGCATTCTCAATTCGATCACCAACGGCAGTGGAACCAAAGCTCAGATGGGTTTGCTGGATGAACTGGGCCGGATGATCCGTGAGTGCTCTCTCTGCGGCCTCGGCCAGACCGCGCCTAATCCTGTGCTCACCACCATCCGCCATTTCCGCGAGGAGTACGAAGATCACATCGTCGCTCATCGCTGCCGCGCCGGCGTCTGCCAGGAACTGGCGCTTTCGCCGTGCGAAAATAGTTGCCCGTTGCGCATGAATATTCCGCGTTTTCTGGAGCTTTATCAGGAGGGGCGGCTGGAAGATGCCTTTGAGTCTGTGATTCTCGACAACCCACTGCCCGCGTCAACCGGACGTGTCTGCCAGCATCCCTGTGATAACAGATGCCGACGTCAGTCCTTCGACGAGGTGGTGAATATGCGCGAGGTACACCGCTTCCTGGCCGACTCGGTTTATCAGACTGACCTCTTTGAGCCTATGCTGGAGCGTATTCGCGCGCGCAAACTGGCTTCTACAGGCCGCAAAGTGGCCGTGGCCGGCTCTGGACCAACCGGGCTGACAGCAGCGTTCTATCTGGCTTTGCTGGGCCATGACGTAACGATTTATGAGGAACGCAGCGAGGCGGGCGGTATGTTGCGCTTCGCTATTCCCGAGTACCGGCTGCCCAAAGCGGTACTGCGCCGCGAACTGGATCTCATTGAAGGCGTTGGCGTGAAGATGGTCTTCAACACCCGCATCGGAATCGACATTCCGCTGAACGAACTGGCCAGCCAGTTCGATGCGGTTTTTCTCTCCATCGGAACCTGGAAGGAATCCTGGCTTTATCTGCCCGGCACGGAGTTGAAGAACGTGCATCCGGCGCTGCCGTTCCTGGAATCCGTGGCCCGCAAAGAGAAGGCGACAATCGGCGAGGGCGCCAAAGTCGCCATCATCGGCGGCGGCAATGCGGCCATAGATTCGGCTCGCACCGTGATGCGCATGGGCGCGCAGGCTACCATCCTGTATCGGCGCGAGCGCCAGGATATGCCCGCCATCGACGAGGAGATTCAGGCCGCCGAGGACGAAGGCGTGCGTTTTGTCTTTCTGGCCGCGCCGCATCGCATTGTGGGCGATGCGGAGGGCAATGTGAAGGCTATCGAAATCGTCAAGACGCGCCTGGGCGAGTACGACAAGAGCGGCCGCAGAAGGCCGATGCCCACCGATGAGGTGCAGCGCTTCGAGTGCGACAGCGTGATTCTGGCCGTGGGCGAGACCTTCGACAAGGATTTCTGCAGCGCCTCCGGCCTGGCGCTCAAGGAAGAGGGAACGATCATCGTGGATCGCTACTCCTACGAGACCAGCCGGCCCAATTTTTATGCCGGAGGCGACGTGATTACCGGCGCTTCCAATGTGTCCAATGCCATGAGCTGCGGCAAGCAGGCGGCGCAGAAGATGGACGAGCGCATGATGGGCGAAGATCGCTGGGAGAAGCTCTTCCCAGAGTTTGAATACAGCCGCACGGCTCCGGGAGAGCCGAGCCTCAGCCACCACCACGAGGCGCACGCCATTCCCGCCGCCCAAAGGGTTCATTCGCAGCAGGAAGTGGTTGAAGGTCTCGATCCGAATGAGGCTTTGGAAGAATGCCGTCGCTGCCTACGCTGCGATTTGCGAGTGCCCGTCAGTGCCAATTAAACGTGGAGAATAAGGAGCGACCCCGTGCCGACTAAAACGATTTCCGTCCGAATTAATGGCGAACTGGTGAACGCCCGCGAAGGGCAGACCATTCTTGAAGCGGCCCGCGACCACGGGAAGAAGATTCCCACGCTCTGCTACCTGAAGGGCTTGAGCGCGGTGGGCGCGTGCCGCGTGTGCATGGTGGAGCTGGCAGGCACTGACCGTTTGCTGCCGGCCTGCACCACGCCCATCCAGGAGGGCATGTCGATCAAGACCGCCTCGGCCAAGCTGACACTCTATCGCAGAATGGCCGTCGAGCTGCTTCTGGTGGAGCGCAACCACATCTGCGCGGCCTGCGTCTCCAACGGCCACTGCGAGCTTCAGTCGTTGGCCCGCGAACTGGGCATCACTCACGTGCGCTACGCCTACAACAATCCGCGTCTCGCCGTCGATATGACGCATCCCCGCTTCGTTCTCGACCAGAATCGCTGCATCCTGTGCACACGCTGCGTAAGGGTCTGCGCGGAGGTGGAGGGAGCGCATGTGTGGGAAGTTTCCTCGCGCGGCATCTACTCGCGCATTGTCAGCGATCTCAAGGACGACTGGGGTAAAGCGAGCAACTGCACCGGCTGCGGCAAGTGCGTACAGGCCTGCCCCACAGGAGCGCTCGCGGAAAAAGGCCAATCGGTGATGGAGATGGTCAAGCATGGAGATGACGTAAGCCGCCTTGCCATGCAAAGGGCCGTTTCCGCGGAGGGCGCGCGGTAAGGCATTTCACTCATTCTGAAATCTGATCGACCAACCCTCGCAGTAATCCTGAGCGGAGCTGCGTCGAGTTCGCTGCGTGTTGTTCCCTTGCGCCAGAGGGGATGACTCCGTTGAATGCACAGGAGCGCATTTTCATCCTCCATTTGTGCCAATGCCTTCCGCCCGGTAAAATCAACTTAGGCGGTTGATTGCGCCAATCTTGAACTACTCCCCGTCTTGAGCGACAAGGAACAGATGAGCGAACAGGAAACAGGGATTTCCTTACAGGCGCAGGCAGCGTCGCCCGCGTGGATCAGGATTGAACGGGCGCGGCATCCCCAACGGCCCTACCCCATGGATTTCATCGAGAATATCTTTACCGATTTCAGCGAGATTCACGGCGATCGCGCCTATGGCGACGACGAGGCCGTGGCCTGCGGCATGGCTCGGCTGGGGGCGGAAGAGGTTTTGGTTATCGGCAATCGCAAGGGCGGGTCAACAAAAGACCGGGTCCGGCGCAACTTTGGCATGCCCCATCCCGAGGGCTACCGCAAAGCCTTGCGCTGCATGAAGATAGCGGAAAAATTCTGCCGACCGGTGATCAGCATTATCGATCTTCCCGGAGCTTTTCCCGGTCTTGGCGCCGAGGAACGTGGCCAAGCCGAGGCTATCGCCCGCAATCTGCTGGAGATGTCGCGGCTGCGAGTGCCCACCATCTCGGTGATCAGCGGCGAGGGCGGATCGGGCGGTGCGCTGGCCCTGGCCGTAGCGGACCGCGTTTTAATTCTGGAAAATGCACTTTATTTTGTGATTACCCCCGAGTCCTGCGCGGCCATCATGTGGCGCGACGCAGCCCACAAGGTGCAGGCCGCTGAGGCCATGCGCATCTCCGCTCCGGAGGTAGCCGAACTGGGCTGCGTGGACGAGATCGTCGCCGAGCCGCCGCTGGGCATCCACACCGACCGCGAGGCGGGCACGGGACTGCTGGGCGACCTGCTCAAAAGGCACCTGGCCGAACTCAAGGCGCAGCCAGTTGACGCTCTGGTGGCCGCGCGTCAGGCCAAATTCCGCAACATTGCGCAGTTCTATACGGAAGGTTAAGTGCAAATGAGCTTCATCCAGCCAGCCAACAGCCGCTTCCGTTCATATTTGCGGTTTATCATCGCCGTGCTCTGGTTCTTTCTGGCGCGGGCGCTGGCTCATCACGAGACGCAGGGACTGATAGGCGAACAGTGGCAGCCTCTGGCGGAGCAGGCCGTCTTCCTCTTTCTGCTGCTCGCGGGCTATGCTGGCATGGGCTTTACGCTTGACGGCCAGCAGCATCCGTTGAGTGAGCAGGGGTTTCCGAGGCGGGCGGGCTGGCCTGGCGAGGCGGGTTTAGGCCTGGCCGTAGGCTGGGCGCTGGCGGTGGCCTGCGTTCTCCCGCTGATCGTGGGCGGTGGAATCGCCATTGTGCTTATTCTGGGGCATTCGGCCTGGGGTTGGCTGCTGGTAGAAGCAGCATTCTTTGCGATAGTCGCACTGGCTGAAGAGGTTGCTTTTCGCGGCTACGGATTTCAGAGCTTCGAGCGTGCCGTTGGCCCGTTGGGGGCGGCGCTTGGCTTTGCGGCCTTCTACGCCATCGTGCAGGCGCTATTGCCCGGGTCAAACCACTCCAGCATTGCCGTCTCCATAGCGTTAAGCCTTGTTTTGTCTATAGCTTATCTGCGCACCCGCGCTCTGTGGCTGAGTTGGGGTATTAACTTCGGCTGGAAGGCCAGCCGCGCACTAGTTTTCGGACTGGCCATCAGCGGCGACAACAGCCACTCGCCCGTGGTGCAGGGCAATCCGATGGGGCCGTTCTGGCTTACCGGCGGAGGCTTCGGCCTGGACGGCAGTTGGATGACATTCGTTCTCCTACTGGTCGCGCTGCTGGTGGTTTATCGCCTCACGCGAGAGCTGGACTACCGCTGGAACGCGCCGGTGATTATTCCCGGCGGTATTCCGGTGGACCTGAGCGCCGCGGCAAAGGGACAGCATGAAGCTGCGATGGGCACGGCTGCGCCTGCCGCTTCCGGCCTGGTGCAGATTCTTCCGGCTGCTGCGCCGCCTCCGGCAACATCAGAGCCTCCAAAGGCGGAATAGCGACTACCCTGGGTCGACATTCCTCTTGCCGCTAAGCTCGTCGATGTGAATCTCCACAACGGCACATTCGGCGGCGTGACAATCCTCAACAGGCTGAAATGGCTTGCCGGCAGCGTATCTTGCTACCAGCAGATTCAGAATTGCGGTTTTTTCCACGCCGTCTGGGAGGACATGCGCGGCGCCGAAGACCAACACCGAGGTATAACGGGTGGAACAGGCGCAGGGACGATCATTGGTGACCGTAAGCTTCTCAACCTTGCTGACTTCAAAGCAGACCCGGTTGTTCTCTGCGATATTGTCCAGCTTTCGCCCTAAAAGCTTGCTGTGAAAGTAGATTATTCCTTCGCGATAGAGGTAATTAAGCGGCGTAATATACGGCTGTCCGGAAGCATCGGAGGTGGCCAGACGGCCCTCTGTCTCAGTGGCAAGAAACTCATAAGCATCGTTTTCACTCATCCAGAGAATGGGCATTCCGGTCAGGCCTCCACTGCTTCCAGTGTACCTGCCGCCCTGATGTAAAATTGAACTAGCGAGTCAGGCTGACTTAAGAGCCACCGGCCGCGCCGTTGAAGCCGCGTGTTAACGTGTGTGCAGAGACACCCTAAGAAGGAGAACCACCCGATAATGGCGAAGATTGCAAAAACAGGTGATCGCAAGAAGGAAATGGACACGACGAAGTCGACCGACTGTCCCAAATGCAAAAAGCCGACGCGCATCGTCAAGCGCGTAAAGGATCGCGAGCGCGGCATCCCCGGCGGCGTCTACATCTCGTGCTCTGTGTGCGACTTCTACGAGAAGCTATAAGCGTCCCTTGAAGTTTGGAGTTACGGAAGGCCCGGCGATTGCCGGGCTTTTTCGCGCTTCGGACCGGCATCTTACGGCGTATTCTGTGAGCAGGGAGGGGAAGTGGGATTGAAGAGCATTTCGAGCTGGATGCGTGCTTGCGGATGCGGATTTGCGCTGCTTTTGGCGGCCAGCCTGGGCTGGGCCTCTGAGGTGCATACCAATCCGCTGAACCGCGAGCCGCAGGTGCGCGAGGCGTATGAGCACTTCTACAACCTGGACTATCCGGGCGCGGTGGAGCGGTTTGAGCGCATTCATGAGGCGCATCCCGGCGATCCTCAGGCCACTGCACTGCTGCTTAACGCACTTATTTTTCAAGAACTTTACCGGCAAGACCTGCTGGACACCACCTTCTACGCCAACGATGGCTTTCTTACCGGGCGTCATGCGACCGAGGAAGATCCCAAGACCCGCGACCGCATCCTGGGACTGGCCGACGAGGCCATCCGCGAGGCTGACCAACGCATTGAGCACAACCCCAACGACATTGACGCTCTGTTTGCCCGCGGCTGGGTTCGCAGCCTCAGGTGCACCTATGTGGCCATGGTGGAGAGGGCGTATGGCGCCGGATTCAGGCTGGCCACGAAGGCCAAAGAAGACGAAGAGCGCGTGCTTGAACTTGATCCGGATTATGTGGATGCCAAGCTGGTGACAGGGGTGTATGCGTACGTGGTGGGCGCGCTGCCCTGGCCCTTCAAGCTGATGATCGGCTTTGCCGGAATCACCGGCTCGAAGAGCGGAGGCCTGAAGATGCTCAACGATGACGGTAATCGCGGCGTCATCACCAGCATCGAAGCGCGCACCGCGATTGCCCTGTTCCTGCGCCGCGAGGCGAAGTACAAAGAGGCAATCGAGGTAGTTCTCAAGCTTAAAAAGCAATACCCACACGACTTCCTCTTTTGCCTGGAAGAGGCGAACCTGCGCAAGGATGCCGGCGAGGGCATGGCCGCTGTGACGGCTTATCAGAAAATTATCGAGGCCAGCCGCAGGCCCGGCTATTTTGCCCAGGCGCAACTGGAACTGGCCTACTTTGGGCTGGGCGAAGCACTGCGCGGCCAGCGCGACTTTGGAGAGGCGGCGCAGGCCTATGAGAAGGCCGCCGGAACCAAAAATGTAAGCCCGGAACTCAAAATCCGGTCGCTGCTGGCAGCCGGAGAGTGCCATGACATGAACGGCGAGCGAGAATTGGCGGTCAGGGACTACAGGGCTGCCATCGAGGCCGGCCCGAATACCTCGCGTGCCGACACCGCGCGAAAACGCCTGCGCAATCCCTTCCGGGAATCGTGAGGACCGGCGGATTTCGTCGTTGAAGATGGAACTGTTGCGACCGCTCAGACGTATCTTAACTTCGATAGGGAGGGATCGACGATGGCCATTTTTTGTCAACACTGTGGGATTGGATTACCCGTGGGCGCGCGATTCTGCTCCAACTGTGGCGCGGTCGTATCCGTTGCAACCTACATTCCCGGCAGACCGCTGTACCGTCCGGTTGTAGGCCGCCAGATTGCCGGAGTCTGCATCGGCCTGTCGCAGGCCTATGGCTGGGATCTTGCCCTGGTTCGCATCTTCACTGTGCTTGGGCTATTTTTCTCCGGCGGGACAGTAGGTGTGGTTTATCTGGCTTGCTGGATTGGCATACCCGAGGAGCCGCTCCCGATGCCCTGAGCGTATCCTCTTGCTATGAGAGGAACATACTATTCAGACGGGACGACGCTGGCCTTTCGCGACACCGGAGCGGGTGTAGCCGTGGTTTTTCTTCATCCCACGCCACTTGATGGGGAGTACTGGCGTCCGCTTGTAGAGGATCTGCCTGGAGTCCGCGCGATTGTTCCTGACTTGCGAGGACACGGCGGCTCGGAACTGGGAAGCCTGCCTAGCAGCGGCTTTGCGCTGGTTCCCGATGCTCCTGTGCTGAGCATGGCGCGGTTGGCTGCTGACGTTCTTGCTTTGCTCAATCATTTGAATGTTCCCGAGGCATTCTTTGCTGGCTGCTCCATCGGCGGTTCCGTGCTGCTGGAAATCTGGCGTCAGGCTCCTGAGCGGGTACGCGGGCTGGTGTTCGTCTGTTCCAAGCCGCAGCCGGACGCGGAGGCCAATCTGTCCCGGCGTGCCGCAACCATCGCCCAGGCAAGAGACGGCAAGAGCGCGACGCTCTTCGACAGCATGGCCCATACCCTGATTGGGTCAACTGCCCGTGAGCAACATCCGGAAATGGTGACTCAGTTGCGCGCCCGCATGACTCTCACACCTGAGGCACTTGTGGCTGTGCAGGCTGGCCTTGGCGCGCGGCCAGATTCCGTGCCTACCGTGGCTACCATTACGGCTCCTGTACTGGCCATTGCCGGCGGCGAAGACCCGGCTACAACCGCTGTCGAAATGGAAGCCTTCCATGATGCGCCCGGCGGATGCGAATTCCACTTGCTGCCTGATGCAGGCCACTTTGCCGCCTATGAACAGCCTCGGAAGGTTGCCGCGTTGATGGGCAATTGGCTGCGTAAGCTCGAAGGCTGAGCTTCCGCAGGAATTGCCGCCTCCTGCGCTATAGTGGTTTGCATGAAGATACGAGCAAGTTTGACGGCCTTTCTGCTAATTGGAATGGCGGTTCAGGCTCTTTGCCAATCCAGTGGCGTGCCCGGCGTGGAGTGGAAGCAGTTAGCTTCGCCTGAGCAGTCCGGATGGCAGGCGCAGAACCTGAAAATGATTCACGAATATAGCGAGGAGATAGGCTCCACATCGGTCATGATCGTGCAGCATGGCGTGGTGGTTGCCGCATGGGGCGATGTGGCGCGCAAGTCAAACCTGCACTCCTGTCGCAAGAGCCTGTTGAGCGCGCTGATTGGCATTGCCGTGGCCGACGGCAAGATCAATCTCAACGACACGCTTGAAAAACTTGGCATCGACGACAAGAAGCCTTCGCTCACGGCGGAAGAAAAACAAGCCAGAGTGCTCGATCTTCTCGAAGCGCGCTCGGGCGTTTACCATCCGACCGTATACGAGACCAAGGGGATGGAGGAGCAGAAGCCACCTCGCGGCTCCCATGCTCCCGGCACATTCTGGTACTACAACAACTGGGATTTCAATGCTCTCGGCTTCATCTATGAAAAGGCAACGGGCACAAAAATATTCGACGCTTTCTACCGGGAGATTGCGCAGCCGATTGGGATGCAGGATTTCACGCCGCGCGACGGCCATTACATCACGGGCTCGGATACGCTTTTTCCGGCCTACCCGTTCGAGATGAGCGCCAGGGATTTTGCGCGTTTTGCCCTGCTTTATCTGCATGGCGGCAAATGGAACGACACGCAGGTGATTCCCGCGAACTGGGTGAAGGCCAGCATCACACCCTACTCCGATGCGGTGTCGGGCGGTTACGGCTATCTTTGGTGGACCGGCGACTCGGCAAGCGGCGCGCGGCAGGAGATTCCATTTCCCAGAGGCAGCTTCTGGGCCGAGGGCCATCTCGGCCAATATGCCGTGGTGGTGCCGTCGCTCGACCTGATCGTCGTCAACCGGCTAGACGAAAGGCTGACCAAGCGCACAATCCACAAGCGCCAGATGGCCCGCCTGGTGCACATGGTCGTAGACGCGGCGCCAAGAAACTAAGGGACTGCAGCGCTCCGGCTGCTGCAAAAGATTGAAGTGTGACCGGCCAGCTTGCGCTAACTTCCACTGACGATACCATTGCTCCATGGAGTGACTCTTTATGCGAATTTCTAATCTATTCCGTTTTCTCGCTGGCTCTTTCCTTATTTTCATCGCGCTTCCACAGGCTCTGGCCGTTGAAGCGCCGCGGCTGGTGCAGAAAGACGGCCGCTTTGCCTTGTATGTGGAAGGCCGTCCGTACCTGATTCTCGGCGGCCAGATTCACAACTCCAGCGCATGGCCCAGCGAACTGCCGCAGGTGTGGGAGTCGATGGCCGCTCTGCACGCCAACACCTTGGCCGCACCCGTCTACTGGGAACAGCTTGAGCCGCAGCAGGGCCGCTTCGACTTCACCATTGTGGACCAGCTTGTCGAGGGCGCGCTCGCACACAATTTACATTTGGCGCTGCTCTGGTTCGGCACCTGGAAGAACGGCAATATGCACTATGTGCCGGCGTGGGTGAAGGCAGATCCAAAGCATTTTCCGCGCACTATCCGGCCCGATGGCGAACCGATTGACGTGCTCTCACCCAACTCGCGCAACAACCTTGAAGCGGACAAGACGGCTTTTGTGGCACTCACGCGCCATCTGAGGAAGATTGATGGTGAACAACACACGGTTCTGCTGATCCAGGTGCAGAACGAGGCGGGCAACATCGGCAGTGTGAGAGACAACTCCGCCGAATCGAATCAGGAGTTTGCCGGTCCGGTTCCGGCTGATTTGCTGGCCGCAGCCCACAAGAAACCGGGAAAATGGAGCCAGGTCTTCGGCGCAGATGCCGATGAGATTTTTCAGGTCTACTATCAGGCTAAATACATCAACGAGATTGCCGCGGCCGGCAAAGCGGAGCTGGCGATTCCGTACTACATCAACGTGTGGATTGACTACCCTGTGGCAGCGTTGCCGCAGCGGCAGATTGATACGCCGGGCATCGCTTACCCCAGCGGCGGCGCGGTGGGCAAGGTTCTTGGATTGTGGAAGGCGCTGGCTCCGGCTATCGATATGATCGGCCCCGACATCTACACCGACAACTCTCCGGTTTATCAGGAGATGATCAAAACTTATCTCCGTCCGGACAATCCCTTGTGGATTCCGGAGACCAGCCGCAGCGACAGCTACGGCAAGTTCTTCTTCTATGCGCTGGGCAATGGGGCCATCGGCTTCTCGCCCTTCGGCGTCGATCAGACGGGCTGGAACATCTCCGGAGACGAGCCATGGAAGGCGCACGCTCGCAACTACGCGCTGATTGCGCCCATGGACCGCGAGGTTGCCCAACTGGAGTTTGACGGCAAGCTCAAGACAGCCGTTGAGGAGACGGGCCATGTTACGCAGGAGTTGGACTTTGGCGGCTGGCAGGCGACGGTCGCCTTTGGATTTCCTCAATCTGAGGGGCAGAGCGCGCCGGGAACCAAGGATGCGCATGGAACGGCCTTGGTGGCGCAACTCGGCCCGGATGAATTTCTGGTGACTGGCGTGGATGCCAGCGTCATCTTCCATTTGCCCGGCAAGCTGCCCTGGATGCGCAGCGAAGTCGTTACCGCCGAGCAGGGAGTTTATGAGAACGGCGTCTGGAAGCCAATCAAGTTGTGGAATGGCGACGAGACCGACCGCGGCCTGTGCTTCCACGACAAGCCGCTTGTGGTCCGTGTGAAGCTGGGGAAGTTCTAGCTACAGCAGAGAGGATAAATCAACATCGTAGCGTGAGGCAGTTGCGATCAGTTCCTCAATTGCGGCGGCAGATTGGATGCCCCTGGCTCCGGCTGCCATGCAGTTCAGCGCGGCGGCAGCGCAGGCAAAGTCAAGCTGCCGCTCCAGAGGCCAGCCCTGGTGCAGGCCAAAAATGAATCCGGCGTGGAAGATGTCGCCGGCGCCGGTCGTATCCACCACCGGCACCCGGTAAGCGGAGCGGTGAAGGAGCCGGCTGCCATCCCAGGCCAGAACTCCGTCCTCTCCAAGCGTCGCCGCTGTCAACGTGCAGCCGTAGCGCAACTGCATTCCGCGCAATGCCTTGGTCAGATCCTTCTCCTTCATCAATCGGGAAGGGAAGTCCCGGCTCACGATCAAATAATCCACGTTTTCGATCAGATTTTCCACGCCCGGATACAGTTCATCCAGATCGGCAATGACGGGAATACCGGCAGCGTGCGCCCATCCAGCCGCCAGCGTGGCCGCTGGCGTATCGTAGCCATCCACATGCAGTGCGTGCGCATTCTCAACCCATGAACGCTCCAGGTCCTCGGGCTGCAACACCAGCCGCTCGTCTTTTCTGCACAGAACCGTCCTCTCGCCCCCGCTGTCCACAATGATCAGCGACTGTGGGCTGGCTGCTGCCGCAACGGAAATCAGACGCGCATCCACTCCCGCCTTGGCAAATGCCTCACGATGGAGCCGGGCAGCGTCGTCGTCACCCAATTTGCCCACATAGCGGGTGCTCATTCCCCAGATTTGACAGGCAATCACGGTGGTCGCCGTCTGCCCGCCGGGCATTATGGATGCGCCGCGAAACTCAGCCTTGGAGCCGCGTACCGGGTATTCGGAAAGAGGAATCAGCGTGTCGGTGGCGTTCAGTCCAACGCCCACCAGGTCTACCTTTGGCGGCACCGTCATACTGACATTGTAACGGGGGACAGAAGCTCCTTGAAACTGCTTGCAGGAAGATCTCCTCTGGGAAATGCTGTAGGCTCATGAGAGAGTACTTTTAGGGAAGCTCATCTTGACCCAGACCTCGACCTCATCGCCGCGTCCTTTCCACCATCCGCAGCAGGGGAGCGCTTTGCATTGCGGCAAAGTCTCCCTTGAATCGCTGGCCAAGAGCCACGGGACGCCACTCTACGTTTACTCCGCTGACCAAATTCTGGAACGGCTGGGTCTGTTTCAACAGGCGCTGGCCGGCCGGGAAAATCTTGTCTGCTACGCGGTCAAGGCCAACTCCGCGCTGGCCATTCTGAAGCTGTTGGCGGCACATGGCGCGGGATTCGATATCGTCAGTGGCGGTGAGCTGGAGAGGGTGCTGGCGGCTGCGCCCGAGGCCGCGGGCAGGGTTGTCTACTCCGGCGTGGGCAAGACGGCTGCCGAGATCGACCGGGCACTTGAGGCTGACATTCTCGAATTCCACGCCGAGAGCGAGGCGGAGCTGGAACTGCTGGCTGAGCGCGCCGCAAAGCTCAAACGCAAGGCGCGTTTCGCCCTGCGCGTCAATCCCGACGTCTTTGCCGAGACCCACCCTTACATCTCCACCGGTCTGCGCGAACACAAGTTCGGCATCGACATTCGGAAGGCTCTGAAGATATACAAGAAGGCCGCAAGCAATCCCTGGCTTGAGCCGCACGGAGTCAGCGTTCATATAGGCTCGCAGATTCTCTCAACTGCCCCCTTTGGAGCGGCCATGAAGAGGGTGGGAAAGCTGCTGAAACAATTGGAGAGCGAAGGCATTCATCTACAAACTGCTGATGCAGGCGGCGGGCTGGGGATCAACTATCACTCTGGCAAATTCGATGCCGCCGCCAAGGTTCGAGAGTATGTCGCAGCCATCCAAAGCGCCCTCGGCGACTTCCAAGGCCGCCTGCTCATCGAGCCGGGCCGTTTTATCGTCGCCCAGGCCGGAGCCCTCGTCACGCGCGTCGTTGAGGTCAAACGCAACGGCAAGAAGACCTTTGTAGTTACCGACGCCGCCATGAACGACCTCATACGCCCCACGCTCTACCAGGCCTATCACGAGATTGTGCCAGTCAGGCCGAGAGCAGGGAAGCTAAGGACAGTCGATGTAGTTGGACCGATCTGCGAAACGGGCGACTTTTTTGCCCATGACCGCAAGCTCGCGCCTGTCGAGCCGGGGGATCTGCTTGCAATTCTTGACGCTGGCGCCTACGGAATGGCTGAAAGCTCGAACTACAACACACGGCCTCGTCCCGCCGAAGTGCTGGTGGAGGGCGCGAAGACCAGGCTGATTCGACGCCGGGAGACGATAGCCGACCTGTTTTCGCCAGAAATTTACTGATTTCGGAGCTGTTTAGCAGAAAAGGTATTCGTTATTTGCTTATCTCCTATGTCCGATAACGTATATTCTGTATACTGAAACTTTGAAGCGATCAATGCTCGAATCAATCAGATTGCACATCTACACTGCCCTGAGCAGCATGAGTGTAATGTCGTCGTGTTGTGGCGTGTTCCCTACAAAGTAATTGATATCATTCAGGATAGTGTTCAATAGCAGTTGTGGCGTTGCGGTCAGATTTGCGTTCAGCATTGACATAATTCGCCATTCATCGTACTCATCGCCGCGGCTATTGACCGCCTCCGAAACTCCATCTGTGAAGATGACAAGCCAATCACCGCGTTGCAATGTTGCGCTTCCCGACTCGTACGGAGCGTTCTCCAGGATTCCGAGCGGAATCCCTCCCGCCGGCAATCGCTCTATGGTACCCGTCTGGCGGCGCAAGATGGGCGCATTGTGCCCGGCATTGACGTAAACCAGGTCACTCTTTGCAGGGTTATATTCGGCGATGAATGTGGTGGTGAATCGGCGTCCATTCTGGCTGTTGCTGCAGGCGTACGTATTCATTCGATCTACCAGATCGAGTAACGAGGAGGAGACGCCTGCGAGGGTTTTCAGGCTGGCTTGGTAGGTGGCCATTAGCATGGCCGCTGGTATGCTCTTGCCGGCTACATCAGCGATCGCGATCAAGTACGTGCCCTCGGGCGAATACGTGGCGGGACGAGGAAAAACGTCGTAGTAGTCTCCTGCCACCGTATTGGCGGGACGAGTGGCAAAGGCAATCTCCAGGCCCGGCACCTGCGGAGGACCGGCAGGTAGCAGCCAAGACTGAATCTCCTTGGCTATCTGCAAGTCGCGCTTCATAACCACACGGTCAGCAACTTCCAGCACTAGCACCACCAACAGCACAATGCAGCCCCAAAAGATGCCACTGGTCGAGAAGCCAGTCAGATGCATACTGGGGAAAAATAAGATCAGTGCAATCAACAGGAGGACGCGGCGCGCAGGAGATAGCTTATTGAGGATGGACCACATAAACAATTTGGCCATCCGGAAAACATGTCTTACCCTTCCGACGCCGGGCATACGGCGGGAATCAATTTCCTGCGAATAAAGCCGGTAGCTGAAGCGGGCATCGGCTTGAAACTGGCTCCAAAGCTGGCGGAGGGCCAAGCCATCGGTAATACGCCTCCATAATCTCCTTAAGCCCATGATGAGATAGCCTGTACTTTCTTCTTATAACGCAGTTTACATCTTGTAACGCCCCAGGTCCTCGTCATTCAGGCCTTCAAGCCATCCGCGTAACTGCTCTGCCGTTGGGCCTTCGGCCTGGCCTGTGGTGTTCAACTTGGCCTTCTGCATCACTTCGTCCGTGACGTAGATGGGGCAATCCGCACGCAATGCCAGAGCGAGAGCGTCCGACGGCCGGGCATCTAGAACCAGGGGCTCATCCCCCTGCTGAAGCCACAGGGTCGCGTAAAAGGTGTCATCCTTAAGTTCTGAAATAACAACACGTTCCAGCCGGGCATTCAAGTTGCGGATGAGGTTTCTGGTGAGGTCGTGCGTCATCGGACGCGGCGCGGCCACCTTCTCAATCTCCAGGGCAATGGAGTTTGCCTCGAAGATCCCTAACCAGATGGGCATCACCGTCTCGGAAGCCACGTCTTTAAGCACCACGATGGGCATGCTGGTCGATGGGTCCATCATCAGCCCTCGTATCCGCACCTCGATGATTTCGCTGGCTTTATGCGTTCCGTTTTGCGTGTCAGTCATCCTCTTCAACTCTTCCTCAAGCCTGGGCAGTTCGCCAAACTGGATCTGCGCCGCGCGGTCCAGTTGCCCCTTGCGCGTCTGCTCCTCCGCCTCCATGCGCAATGCCTCGATCCGCTTCTTCAAGTCGCTTTCCATGGCTTCCCTTCCTTACCCGCTCTATATTAGACTTCTTCGCCCACCAAACTATTGGGATGCGTCGCGGTTATTCTCACCTGGAGGTAGCTTCCCGGAGCAGGTGCGATCGGCTGGGCGCAGGTGAAGTTCACCGGGATGTTCTGGCTGCTACGTCCGATAACCTGCCCACGAGCCGGGTTAGCGCCTTCAACCATTACCTCCATTGTTTGCCCCAAATGCTTGGCATAATTGATTCTTTGAATCTCCCGCTGACGGTCAAGCACTACTTGAAGCCGGGTAGCTTTCTCGGCCTCCGGGATGGAATCAATGAATTGCAAGGCCGGGGTATTGGGCCGTCCCGAGTACTTGAAGCCAAAGACGCAATCGTACTCTACCATGGCCAGAAGGTTCACGGTTTGTGCAAGGTCGTCGGCGGTTTCGCCGGGAAATCCGACGATAATGTCGGTCGAAATGGAGATGGGCCGGCGCGCGGCTTTGATCCAACTGATCCGTTCCAGGTAGTTTTCGCGGGTGTACTCGCGGTTCATCGCCTTCAGAATCCGTGACGACCCCGACTGTACCGGCAGATGCACGTGGTCGCAGAGCGTGGGCACAGCGTCGATGGCCTCCACAATGTCCCGAGTGAAGTCTCGCGGGTGGCTGGTGGTGAAGCGCACCCGTCGGATGCCGCTCACCTCGCCAACCGCGGCCAGCAGTTCCGCGAAGCTGCGCTGGGCTTCCGGGTCGCGGTAGCTGTTCACGTTCTGGCCGAGTAGCTGAATTTCGGTGTAGCCCTGATCGACGACGCGACCGGCCTCAGCAAGGACTGAGTTTGAACCCCGGCTGCGCTCTTTGCCTCGCGTGTACGGCACAACGCAGTAGGCGCAGAATTTGTCGCAACCCTCGACGATGGTGATGTAGGCGCGATAAGGGTTCTGGCGGGCGGTGAACTCGGTTTCGAAGGTCTCGTCGGTCTGGCGGTCGTCGAGGCCGGTAATGCGCGTCTCGCCGGCTTCCAGGCGCGAGAGCATCTCCGGAAGCTTGCGATAGGAAGCCGAGCCTGAGACCAGCGAGACATACGGCGCCCGCTCGAAGATCTTCTCGCCCTCCTGCTGCGCCACGCAGCCCAGCACAGCGAAGCGCTTGCCTTCCCGGCGCTGGCGTTTGTATTCGTCCAGGCGATGGAAGACCTTCTGCTCGGCTTTGTCGCGGATGGAGCAGGTGTTATAGAGAATCAGGCCGGCATCTTCCTCATGCTCAACCTGGCGATAGCCCTCGTGCTGCAATGTGCCGATGACCTTCTCCGAGTCATGGGCATTCATCTGGCAGCCGAAGGTCTCTATGTAGAAGGTTTTGTCGGATGCCATGGCAGCTCCCAGTATATCGTGGGTCGATTATGCAACTTCCGGGTTGATTTGTCTGCTCCAGCCTCAGCGCAGCCCGGCGTGAAGGTAGGCGATGAGCGCAGCCATCTGCTCGTCAGTAAAGCGGCCGGCAAAACCGGGCATCATTTCCTTCCCTTTCTGCACATTCTGTCGCACGGCTTCGTCGGTTGCTGGAACTCCGCTGGGCAGCGACTTGCGGGTGAAGACGCCGTGCAGGTCTGGCGGGACTTTCTTGAGCGCCAGGTCGTTGTCCTCGTGACAGTGGGCGCAACGACCCTGGTAGAGGTGCATGCCTTCTGCTTCCTGCGGGGTAAGTGCCGGTGTTGCATGGCAGCCAGCGAATGCGAGGCCGTAGCTGGCCGCCAACCCAACGCAAACAAAAGCCCAGCCTGCCTTCCGCCAAAGCATCCTAGCCACGCTCTCCTTACGCCTTCTGCGCAAATTGCCCGCTTATGTAGTCCCAGTTGAGCACCTGGAAGAAGGCCTTCATGTAGTCGACGCGCCGGTTCTGGTACTTCAGGTAGTAGGCATGTTCCCACACGTCCACCACCAGCACGGGCTTGTGGCCCAGAGTGAGCGGGCTGTCCTGGTTGGGAGTGGTTTCAATGGCGACGGTTCCGTCGGGCAGCCTGACCAGCCATGCCCAGCCGCTGCCGAAGACGCCCATGGCCGCGGCAGTGAGCTTGTCCTGAAAACCGGAGAGCGAGCCGAACCGGGTGTCAATAGCCTTGGCAAGCTCGCCAGTGGGGGCAGCGCCGCCTTTGCCCAGAGTAGGCCACCAGAAGGAGTGGTTGGCGTGGCCTCCGCCGTTGTTGCGCACAGCCGTTCGCGCAGCCTCGGGCAGACTGGCCCAATTGATCACCAAATCCTTAAGCGTCTTCCCGGCCAGTTCTGGATGCGCAGCAACGGCCAGGTTGAGATTGTTTACATAGGCTTGATGGTGCTTGTCGTGGTGCAGGTGCATGGTCGCGGCGTCGAAGTAAGGCTCCAATGCGTCGTAGGCATAGGGCAGAGGCGGCAGGGTAAACGGGCCGGTTGGAGGCGCGGGAGGCGTTGCGGCAGTGGCTTGTCCGGCGGGGAGCGCCTGACTACTCAGAGCTTCAGTTAACAGCAGCGCGCTTGCCACGCCGCCCAGGTGCTTAATTGCGGTTCTGCGGTTCATATGTAAAGACCTCTGATTGTTCGATGCGCCTGGTTCGGGAAAGTCTGCGGGGAATTTTTTCGAAATCAACGGGGAAGGCCGTCCTCGCCGTACAGAATCTCCCCATGTGCGGTGGAGCGCCAGGGCTCCCGCCAAAGCGGAGCAGCGGATTTCCCAATTACCAACAGCCGACCAGATAGACTTCCCTGCTCTTCGATCTACTGAGAAACCGTTCTCTTGCCTGTTGGATCGGGTGTTTCGGTGGATTTCTTTTTATGACTCATCGAGAACCCCGTATCTTCTATCTTCTGTTCCTTGAGGAAAACTCTATCACGGCCGGATCGTACCCATAGCCATACCATGCGTCAACTCCGATATGCTGGAGCCATGGATGGATCTACTGAAAAACTGACACCCATGGCACACAGGGCGCAGAACCGCTGCTTCGGTTGCGGCCAAGCCAATGTCACCGGTTTACGTCTAGAATTCCTGCTTGCCGAGGATGGGACCGTGGTTTGCCTGCCAACGATTCCGGACAGCTTCGAGGGCCCGGCCGGTTACCTGCACGGCGGAATCATCGCCACGCTGCTGGACGAGGCCATGAGCAAGTCCGTACGTGCGCGGGGGCTGACGGCCATGACCCGGCAGATGGAGGTCGAGTACCTGCGACCTGTCCACTCCGGAGCGCCGATTCGCCTGGAGGGCCGCCTGGTGCGCAGCGAGGGCCGCAAACACTGGTCCGAGGCCAGGATACTCAATCCAAGAGGTCACGTTCTGGCTGAAGGAAAGGGGTTATTCGTCGAGGTGCGCAGCGGCCATGGATCTTGAGTGATCTGCCCGGTCAGCTGCGAACTGAATTCCGGCATGAATCCAGGCGGGAGCCTCCGGCGCTCCCGCTGCAATCTCGATAGTTGTGGCAACCGTTAATGTCTTCCATGTGGATTTTAACTAAAGGTATTTCTCAGACGCACTTCTCGTTACCAACAGCCGGTTAAAACACCGCATTCTTTGGAGCTGCCAACCCTTCAGCGGAGGAGGCGGTTGGTTCAGTGTCGGCCTCTTCTTTGCCCGGGGCCCGATACAGGCGTGAACTGTACCAGTCGTCGAGCGACTGCTGGCCGCGCCGACCGGCCACGATGGCTTCCCGCGCCTCGGTCTCCGCGATCAGGGTCTCGGCCTGGCGGCGTTCCACCCTTTTGGAGAGGAACACCTGACGCCGATCCGTAACTTCTTCTCCCATCCCGTCGATTGCAGGCCCGAGCGCAGCAGCATGCAGACTGGCCGAGCGCGTCTCTTCAAGGCCGGCAAGCCGGTCCGGCAATTCGTTAGTTTGGGCGCTGGCCAAGACCAGGCTACGTCCCCGGCGCTCCCGCTCGAAGGTGGTCGCCAGAGCATGCTCCAGGCGGTGAAGTTCACCGAGCGCGGACTCCAGCGCCAGACGGCTCTGCTCCTCCTGAAGTTCCCGGATGCGCAACAAGCGGCGCAACGCGCGCGAGACGGCCATGACTCACACCTCCGCGGCCAACTGCGCCAGCTTTTGCACACTATCGTTAAAGCGGGCCTGCTCGCGTATCTCCTGGGTCATGAAAGCCCGCATCGCTCCCCGGGCTCTCAAAGCACGGTCCAGATCCGGGTCGGCACCCGGCTTGTAGGCTCCGATGCGCACCAGATCCTCGCTGCGCGCGTAGACGGCCATCATTTTGCGCAAAAGCGCAGCATGCTCGCGATGCGCGGGCTGGGTAACAACCGGCATCAACCGGCTGGCCGAGTCCAGCACTTCGATGGGCGGATACCAGCCTTCGGCAGCCAGCGCGCGCGAAAGCACCACGTGGCCGTCGAGCAGCGACCGGACGGCGTCCACCAACGGATCCTGCTGGTCGTCTCCTTCCATCAGAACGGTATAAAAAGCGGTAATCGAGCCTACGCGGAATTGCCCTGCGCGTTCGATTAGCTTAGCCAGACGGTTAAATACCGATGGTGTGTACCCTTTGTTAGTGGGCGGCTCTCCGGCAGCCAGGCCAATCTCCCGGGCGGCCATGGCAAAGCGGGTCAGCGAGTCCAGCACCAGCAGCACATGCTTGCCCTGAGCGGCAAAGAACTCGGCAATGGTGGTGGCGGCCAGCGCCGCCCTCATGCGCATCAGCGGCGACTGGTCGGAGGTTGAGACCACCACCACTGATCGGGCTCGGCCCTCGCCGCCCAGCGAATCTTCAAGAAACTCTCCCACCTCGCGGCCTCGCTCGCCCACCAGGCCCACCACCGTCACATCCGCCTCGGTGTTACGGGTCATCATGCCGATCAGCGTGCTTTTGCCTACTCCCGAGCCTCCGAAGATGCCCACCCGCTGTCCCCGGCCCACCGTCAACAAGCCGTCGAGAACGCGAATTCCTGTGCCCAGCGGGGTGCGAATCGCCACCCTGTCCAGCGGCGACCGCATCACGCCCTCCAGCGGCAGCGTCAAAGAGACGGCCAGCGGGCGGCCATCATCAATCGGCGCGCCCAGCGCATTCAGCACCCTGCCCATCAACGCCGGTCCCACCTCAATCTCAGGATGGACACCCCAGGCGGTCACCTGGTTTCCAAAACGAATGCCCTCGGTGCTCTCCACCGGCATGGACAGCACATTGGAGCTGCGAAAACCGATTACCTCGGCAAGGTGCGCGAAGCCGTGCTGATCCCGAATCTCACAGCACTCGCCCACCGAGGCCAGCGGCCCAGCCGATTCGATGGTCTGGCCTACCGATTCGAGTACCTTCCCGCGCCAGCGCCAGGGCTGTGCGCGCTCCAGACGGGTAAAGTAGCGCTCCAGCATCCGCGTCATGCGCGGCTCTCCTGTGCAATGCAGGAGTCAGCGCCCAGTTGCTCGGCAGCGCCGGAGATGGAAGTGCCGGATTTGGAGCCGCCGGCGTGGTCAAAGAAACCCCGCTCAATCTCTCTCAACTGCGCGCGAATTCCCAGATCCACAGAACCCTGCTCGGTCTCAATTACGCAATCGCCCAGCCGCATCCCTTCGCCGGCAACTACGGCAGGCTTGACGGCCAGGTTAGGCAGCAGCGCGATGGCCTCCGTCCAAAGCGCGAACTCGGTCTTGGGTACGCGCAACTGTACGTGGGTCGAACTGGAGAGCTGTCCAAGAGCCACCCTTACAGCACCGGTCAACAGTAGCGGGTCCATCTGCGCCTCGCGACGCAGAATGCGCGCCGCGACAGCCAGCGCCAGCTTCACTACCTCATGCTCCACCTTCCGCAGGTACTGTTCCCTCTCTTGGGTAAAACTCTCGAGTAGTGCGGCGGCCTGTTGCACCCGCTCACTCTGGGTCGCTGACTGGGAGCCGCTCAGCGCTTCTTGCTCTGCCTTGTGGCCTTCCTGACGGCCCTGTTCGCGGCCCGCCTCGAAGGCGCGACGCTTCTCCTCGGCCAGGCGAGCTTCAAACTCGGCGCGCAGCCGGTTCTCGATAACCCCGGATGCGGCATCCCTGACCGGCGGCCCGGCAGTTCTGGGCGTGGCATCCTCGGAATTCTCCCATCCATTCCATTCCGGTAAAAAAGGCGTATCGGGGCCAGCCGGGTATTCGAAGGCCTCAATGCGCTCGAAAGCGCCGTTGCTCATTGCCGATTCTGCCTGCCGCACAAATGCCTTTCATTAGGGGTTAGGGATTAGGGGTTAGGGGTTAGGGACCGCTTTCGCCGCTGGTCAATGCCCTCCGATGGCTACGTTCCAATTCTTATCCTCAAGTTCTGTTTTTCTAATCCCTGATCCCTAATCCCTAACCCCTATTTACGCCATCATCTCGTCGCCGGTCTCCAGCTTGAGAACCACCTTGCCCTCGGCCTCAAGGCGCCGCGCCAGGTTGAGAATCTCCTGCTGCGCCTGCGCCACCTCGCGCGAACGCACCGGGCCCAGAACCTCCATGTCTTCCTTCAGCATCTCCACAGCCCGCGAACTCATGGATTTGAAGATCTGAGCGCGCAGCTCTTCCTGGGCGCCGCGCAGAGCGAGCGCCAATTGCCGCTTGTCCACGCCGGAGATAATCTCGCGGATGGTGCCGGGCGGCACCGTTACCAGATCCTCAAAGGTGAACATGAGATTGCGAATGGCCAGGGCTAACTCCGGCTGGCCATCTTCAATGGTTTCCAGTATCTTCTTCGACTCCTCGGCGTTGAGCCGATTGAGCAGATCGGCCACCGCCTTGAAGCCGGAATAGCTCTTGCGTCCCGTGTCGCCCACGTTTTCCAGCCGCCGGTGCAGAATAAGAGCCACCTTCTGCGCCATCTCCGGCGAAAACTGACGCATTTCTGCCAGCCGCTGGATGGCGAGCACCTTGTGGTCTTCGCTCAGGTTGTCCAGCACCATCGAGGCCCGCTTGGGGTCCAGATGGGCCAGCACCAGCGCAATTGTCTGCGGATGCTCGCCGTCGAGCAGCTTGCCCAACTGCTGGGGATCGGTGCGCTGCAACTTGGCCAGATTGCCATGCGCGGCCTCCTGAGAGCGACGCACCAGCATCAGCAGGTCGTCGGCGCGCTCCTTGCCGAAGGTCTGCATCAATAGACGGCTGGCGTAGTCCAGCCCGCCGTGGGTCATGAAGTTCTGAGTATCCAGCAGCCCCCAGAACTCCTCCAGTATTCCGGCAGACATCTCCGGCGTGATGCCGCGCAGTTCGGCCAGCTCCTCGGTGAGCATCTGCACGTCCGCCTCCGGCAGGGCGCGCAGTATCTCTTTGGCCAACTCCTCACCTACGGCCACCAATAAGACGGCCGCCTTGCGCACCCCGCTCATGTTCGCCGACAACTGGCGACGTGCTGCCGCGTTCTGGTTCTCTTCGGCCAAGACCCCGGTCCTTTCCCTACTTCGTCTCTTGCTTGATTTCGCGCCTTACTTGTTTCCGATCAATCGGAGTGGATCCAGCTTTGCAGCAATCGGGAGCTTTGCGTGGGCTCGCGCTTGAGGTGTCCGGTCACCTGTTCGAATATCTCCTGTGTCCTGATCCGCTCCGGGTCAATCTCGACCGGCTCTTGCTGCCTGAAGGTGCGCGCATCCGCAGACTCCGCATATTCCGGCAACTCCCTGCCCCCTCCCTTGATCGCTGGACCAGCCGTGAGCCGGGCGTGACGCAGGGCCGGACGCACCCCAAAGGCCACCACCACCAGCAGACCCGTCAAAAGGGCTGCATACTTGATCAAAACCGGCGAGCCTTCCGCAGTGGCCAGAATCTGGCCCGGCAAGGAGACCGGCGGCTGCGCACGATTATCTTCGAAAGTCAGATTCTCGACTTCGAGCAGGTCGCCGCGCGCAGCATCAAAGCCCACCGCGGCCTGCGCCAGCGCCGTCAGGTTGCGTAACTCCTCAGGCGAGCGGGCCTGCCATTGCGCTTCCCTGTCCTTGGACGCCGGTTGGGTCAACCGGTCGTTGACCACAATGGCCGCGGTCAGCCGGCGCACCCTTCCCGGGCCTTCGATCACATGGCGCATGGTCTTGCTGGCCGCATAGGTTCCGGACTCGCTTTTGGCGGTCAGCGGCTGTATGGTTTGCGCCGGGTAAACCGGTAAAGCCTTTGAGTTGGGAGCATTCGAAGCCACACCGGGAACACCGGCAGCCACCGGTTGGGGACCGGAGGCCTGCTCGGTGCGCTGCATTGACAAGGTTACCGTCTGGTCCGGGTCGTAGCTTTCCTTGGTTTCTTCCGTAGCTGCCGGATCGTAGTCCAGGGTTACGGAGGCGCGCACGTTGCCTGCGCCGGTCACCGGCTCCAGGGTGGTGATCAGCTTCTCTTCCAGAGTCTGCTCGGCGCTCAAACGCAGGGCTTCGGCAGTCTTGGGACCGAGCGGCAGGTGGCCGGCGGCATCCACCAGCACCACATGATCCGGCGTAAGGCCGTCCACCGCCGAGGAGACCAGGTTGCGAATCGCCTCCGGTTCTCCATCAGCCAGCGAGCGATGGCTCAGCTTGAGCACCACCGAGGCCTTGGCCGGACGCTCCGCATCGCGAAAGAGCGAATCGTGTGGCAGCACCAGGTGAACGCGCGCCGATTGAACGTCCGCCAGAGTCCCAATCGTATGCTCCAGTTCTCCTTCCAGAGCGCGCTGATAATTGACCTGTTCATCGAACTCCGATCCTACCCAGTTGGGCTTGTCGAAGATCTCAAAGCCCAGCCGTCCGCTTTTCAGCCCCTTGGCGGCCGTCACCAGCCGCGCCTTGTCCAGTTGCGCGGCTGGGACCAGAATGCCAGCGCCATTCGGGGCAGGTTCAAAAGGAATCTGCGCCTGGGCCAGAACCTGCCCGGCCTGGCGCACATCCTCGGGGTCAAGATCCGCATAGAGGACACGCCAGTCAGGCCTCATGCCGTACCAGAAGATGCCTCCCACCAGCCCCGTCAGCAGCACGATCAACACTACCGTCCAGCCACGCTGCGCCGGATGCATCTGCGCCCAGCGGACCCGCGTCCGGCCCCAGAGTCCAGCCAGCCGGTCGGTCAACTGGGGTTGGCCGGGTATCATCTGCGCGCTCTTCTGCAACTGTGTTCCGGTGGCCATAATCTCCGCTCTCAGTGGCCAGTGATCAGACACTCGCCGTTGACGGTTTCAGCCTTCAGGTGCTTGCTCCCACCGGGGCCAAAAAATGCCGCCGTCAGCTTGGCAATTACGACTTAGCAATTTCCAATGCCGACGTGATCCTGCCCTTCTCAGCCTGCACGGCGAAGCTATCAAACTATAAGCACGTGTCGCCCCCATCAGGTTCATCATCTCTGTGAGGGGATTAATGTCCGGAAATGAGACATACCCGTCCGGTTCCGCATCCGGTGCCCAGGGTTCATAATGTTTCAGCGTGGGCGAAGCGTCTTCAACGACAGCAGCAATATGCACGCCCGGAGCTACCTGACCGGAGCTATTCAGATTCATTGGAAGCAAAGGCGCCGAAAGCGGAGGCAAAGCCCCCGCAGAGCGCCACGCCAGCCATCGCCACCCGCATCTCGGCCTCGAAGTCCATGCTCATCAGTTGATCGTCAACCCAAAGTCGATCTCCCGCGCGGTAATGACGGCCTCTTCGCCGGCCAGAATGGCGGCCCGCTCCAACACGTGTTCCAGTTCGCGAACGTTGCCCGGCCATTCGTGGGCAGCGAGCTTGGTCAGCGCCCCCAGGTCAACCCGCTTAATCGGGGCCTCACGGCCCATCCGCGCCAGAAAGTGATTAACCAGCAGCGGCAGATCCTCGGCGTGTTCGGCCAGCATCGGGGTGCGGATAAGAAAAACGGCCAGCCGATAATAGAGATCGGCGCGGAAGCCGCCGTTCTGAGTCTGCTGGGCCAGAACCTGGTGGGTGGCAGCCACGATACGCACGTCTACCTTCACCGCCTCGTTATCGCCTACCCGTTGCAATTCGCCGTACTCTACAAAGCGCAGCAGCTTGGATTGCAGGGCCAGCGGCATCTCCCCGATCTCGTCCAGAAACAGCGTGCCTCCGTCTGCGGCTTCAATCCGCCCGACGCGCCCCTGCACCGCACCGGTGAAAGCTCCGCGGGTGTGGCCAAAGAGCTCGGCTTCCAGCAACGCCTCGGGAATGGCCGCGCAGTTGATGGCGACAAACGGCTTGCGGCTGCGGGTCGAGAGGCGATGCAGAGCCTCGGCCACCAGTTCCTTGCCTGAGCCGGTTGGTCCTTCAATCAGCACTGGGGTCGAACGCGGAGCCACTAGACGGACGCGACGGCTGACCTCAAGGATGCAGGGAGCGTAGCCAATCATCTCCGGCAACCTCTCACTGGATGTAGGCTCGATGCCGATTGCGGGTAGATCCCCTGCGGCCTGTCTGGTGTGAGGAAGGCTGGCATGGATATGCATCAGGTCTGGTGTGGCGCTCTGCGGCGGAATAGCCGACGGGGCCTGGGATGGAATCGCCGGAACCGGCCAGAGACTGGCTTGCAGCGGGTCGATCAGTTGGCTCGGCTTGTCCAGCGCGGGAGCCGCATTCCAGATTGCCGTGTCATTGTCCTGCGAGCGGCGCATCGCATAGAGCAGCTCCTGGCGGTAGGGTCCGCGCGGGCTTTCCTGCGCTGTCGTACCGCTGGCCGTTACCAGGTCCACTTCAGGAAAAGATGCGCGGAAATCCTTGAGAAACTCGGCCAGATCGAGGTCGGGGAGCCACGAATCGACGATGACCGCCTCCGGCGTGGTCGCTTGCGCCTCCGCCCATGCCTGCGCGCCGCCTTCGGCTTCCCGCACCTGCCAGCGCAGGCCGGTGAGAGTCTCGGTGAGCCGCTGCCGAAAGTTGCGATCAGCGCTCGCCACCAGCGCCGTGCGCGGGCGGATGCGGCTGGTGAGGGGAAGAGTGATACCGGGAACGGTTGCCATAAGTCATCTCCTGAACATCGATCAAGCTGGTCGTATTAAAAAGCGAGTGCGCAACAAAACCTAAGCAGCTGCCACTGGAACAGCCATGCCCGGTAGAATTGCGGGCACGGAAAGCGAGGGCAGCGCGGAAAGCGCAAGAGCGGCCTCCGGCGGCACCATGTAACCCTGCCCGCGCACCGTGCGGAGCAGTTGTCCGGGCGGCGGGTCCTTGAGCTTGCGGCGCAGGTAGTTGACGTAGACATCTACGATGTTGGTGGTCTGCGTCGGCTCCAGGTTCCAGACGGAATCCAGCAACTCCACCCTCGAGACGCATTGGCCGCGATTGAGCATCAGATGTTCGAGCAAGGCAAATTCCTTGTTGGTGAGGATGATCGACATGCCGGCGCGGTGCGCGGTGTGGTCCAGCCGGTCCAGTTCGAGGTCTCCAGCGCGCAATAACAGGCGCGCCTCGCGCTTGCGGCGCAACAGCGCCCGGCATCGAGCCCGCAGCTCATGCAGGCTGAAGGGCTTGAGCATCAGGTCATCGGCCCCGCGGTCCAGGCAGCGGACTCTCGTGTCCACCTCCTGGCGGGCGGTCAACACCAGCACCGGCAGGTCCGCATCCATTCTGCGAATCTCTTCAAGCACCTGCTCCCCATCCTTGATCGGCATATTCAAATCAAGAATGGTCAGGTCGGGCATCTCCTGGAGAAATGCCTCCACAGCGGCGGCACCATCGTACGTCAGGTGGACATGGTGCCCATCCGCCTCTAAGCCACGGCTCAGAAACAATCCCAGCGCCTTATCGTCTTCGGCGATTAATAACCTCATAGTAACCTTTCTCTTTGAGCGGCGTCCTTAGACCCCTACGCCTGTCTGCTCAAATTTTCCGGCCGGTCAGCTTAGCGTGCGCTAACGAACGGCTACTCCTAACCATCCCTCGTAAGAAGAAGAAACTCAAGGTTGGAAGAAAAAAAGAAGGGAGAGTGATTCCAGTAACGGCACTAAGGTTGGTAGGATTCCCGAAATGGCGAGTGTGCGCTGACGACCGAAAGCGCAGGCTGCTGCCCTCTCCAGACGGCCCAGTTTGTCTGTAAGGCAACACCATCAGCAACCGCGCTCTTCCAAGCGCATACTATTTCTTGTTTGCGAAGCTGGTTTTTCATTAATCTTGGATGTAGGATAGCTGCGCGCGAATATGCGCCAGAAAGTTGGTTTCTGCTTAGAGAATTGAATGGAGTAATAGCCCATGAGACACAAACTTCCCGCAGAGCCCTGTGTGCGCTGCTAAAAACCTACCTCGCGCAGGCGCGATGGCAGGCCCACGTGCCCGCGCTGCTGGGTGGTGCTAACGGAACTGGAAGCGGACAAGGAGATGCGCCGCATGGGCAAACTGAAAGGCACGCATGGTCACTCCTGAGCTATCGTGGGCAGGAGCCACGCTGTGGTGGCTAGACCTTGGAGAGATGGATGACGCAAGAAGAGAGGCAAGCGAAGCTGGCCAGTCTGGCCCGCTGCAAGCAGTTTGGTGAGAAGGCCTACGACGACATGTATGATGCGTGCTCTCCTAGCGGCGCCAGTGGTTGCTACAGTGACGCCAAGGAGGCCTTCTACGACGCCATCCGGCTTGCCGAGGATCTCGGTTTGCCGGAGGAAGCGGAGGCGCTGCGCAAGCGTTTGGAACACGTGAAGGCGGTCTTCAGAAGCCAGTTCGTACAGTAATCGAAAAATAAGACGAAAAATAACTTGACACGGTTCGCTTTTTATTCGCTATAATTCGCGCATGGCAGTTACTCGTAGGCAAAAAGAGATTCTCGACTTTCTGGAGTCGTTTGTAAGGCGCAACGGCTACTCTCCGTCCTTTGAAGAAATCGCGCGCGGCATGAAGCTGAAGAGCCTGGCAACCGTGCATAAGCACATTACCAACCTGGAAAAAAAGGGGATGCTGGACCGAGTGCATAACCGCAGCCGCTCCATTGACGTGGTGCCGCCGGGAACGCGCACCCGCACCAGTGACCGGCTTCCCTTGATGGGTCGCATCGCCGCCGGGTTCCCTGTCGAGGCGATGGAGAATGAGGAGAGCATCTCGCTGCACGACGTGGTGGGCAACCGTGACGTCTTTGCCCTCGAGGTGCGCGGGGACTCAATGCGCGACGAGCACATCATCAGCGGCGATTATGTGCTGGTGGAGCGCACGCGCACGGCGCGCCAGGGTGAGATCGTGGTGGCTCTGGTTCGTGGCGCTGAGACCACGCTGAAGCGCTTTTTCACCGAAGGCAGTCGAGTGCGGCTGCAACCGTCCAACATGGAGATGGACCCCATCTACATTCCAGCCGCTCAGGTTGCCATCCAAGGCCGCGTGCTGGGCGTGCTGCGCAAATACCGTCAATAAAGACAGACGGTCTGATTGCCGCTAGAATGTAGATAAACGATCTACATGGAGTTAAAAGTGTCCCAGCCCTACGATTATGCTGCCATCGCGAAAACCATCGATCACTCGCTTCTTAACCCCTCGCTGACCGCTGCGGCGCTGGAAGAAGGTTGCGCGCTGGCGGTTCGATACAACGTGGCCAGCGTCTGCATCGTGCCCTACTACCTGGCCCGCAGCTCTGCCCTGCTGGCTGGAACCACGGTTCACACCAGTACCACGATTGGTTTTCCGCATGGCGGGCACACCACCGCCGTCAAGCTCGCCGAAGTCCGGCAGGCGCTCATCGACGGTGGCCAGGAACTGGATGCAGTCATCAATATCAGCAAAGCCCGGAGCGGGGATTGGCAATACGTGCGGGATGAGCTTTCGGCGTTGGCCGCGGCCACCCATGCGGGCGGAGCAAAAATCAAAGTAATTTTTGAAAATGCCTATCTTGACGACGCGGCCAGGATTCGGCTGTGCGAGATCTGCGCCGAGATTGGAGCCGACTGGGTCAAGACCTCCACCGGGTATGCGCCCAGCGGAGCAACTCTCGCCGATCTTGAACTGATGCGCAAACATTCTCCGGCTCACATTCAGGTCAAAGCGGCGGGCGGCGTTCGCGATCTCGATACGCTGCTGGCCATACGCGACCTCGGGGTGAGCCGGGTGGGCACCTCCAACACCGTGACCATTCTGGAGGAATGCCGCAAGAGGCTGGGCCTGGAGCCAATCTCTTCTACCGGAGCAACAACGGCATCAGCCAGTTACTAATCCAGCACGGAATAAACGGAACAATGCTGAAAGGCCCGGCGCACGCGCCGGGCTTTTTCACACTGCCTTTCGGCAAGCGTAACGGAGTTGCCGCTACGCCAGCAGGCTCTTGATTTTTTCGTCAATCACATCTTGAGGTACAAAGCCGACGATCTGGTCAGCCACTTTGCCGCCTTTGAAAAATAAAAGGGCAGGAATACCGCGAACGCCATAGCGTGACGGAGTGGCGCCGTTTTCGTCCACATTCACCTTGGCAACCTTCAGCTTGCCGGCATAGGTTACGGCCATGTTATCCACAATCGGCGCAATCGCCTTGCAGGGACCGCACCATGCGGCCCAAAAATCCACCAGAACCGGTTGCTCGCTCTGGAGCACCTCCTGATCGAATGTTGCATCGCTTACTTCAAGAATTCCTAATCCAGCCATGATTCTCCTTACTGTCACTGCCTGCATCCAGTTTAACGGCAATCACTCCTTCATGGGATGCGGCAGTGGCAGGCAAAGTCGCAAACTGCTCGTTTTCATTCATCAGAAAAGCGAGACCGGCAAATCCAAAAGGCTAAGGCACTCAATTGACTGTCGTGGAAAAAAGATAGATTTCGCCTGAAGAGAAAATAAAAGCGCCCGGACCCTAAGAAGGATCACGGGCGCTAGAGCAGCCCTCCCCCAGAACTGCCCACGCAGCAAATTTAGGAGTTTCATTAGCGAAACGCAAGCAATCTTGAGTAACAACTTAAGTAACTTGTAAACAGAGATTTGCAGGACAAAAGTAACATTAAGCTGGATTATTGTAAAAAACGACTATACCCGCTGCAAATGCAATTCAGGCGACTAGCGACAAGGATAGAAGTGTGGGATGAAAACATGTGAATTCTGTCAGAGTTCGCGGAGCATCGCCTCAAAGGAGTGGCTTTTTCCCATAGACTCAAACCGGCAAACCTTGAGTTCAGGCTCTTTCATTCCTTTCAACGCCCGGCGAATGGCAGCCGCAGCCCCCGGCACGCTCTCCTCGTTGCCGATGACAACCAGTACCGAGGGTCCTGCGCCGCTCAGAGCCACGCCCAGAATGCCGTGCTCTCCGGCCAGCGGCAGAAGCCGAGGCAGCAAGGGACAGAGGGGCGCGCGGTAGGGCTGATGAATGCGGTCTCGCATGGCCATGCGCAGCAGATCACCACGCGCCTGGGCAAAGGCCAGTCCCAGCAGCGCCGCGGATTGAATGTTGGCCACCGTGTCAGCGCGAGAATACGTTGCGGGCAGAGCGGCGCGAGCCTCGCTGGTAGCCAAAGGCTCGGCGGGCAGAACCACGATGGCCCGCCACTCGTCCGGCGGCGCAACTCTAGCCACATGGACCCGCCTGCCCTCAGCAGCCGCCGTCACAAATCCGCCCAGCCAGCAAGCCGCGGCGTTGTCCGGATGTCCCTCCAGCGCCACCGCCTCCTCCAGAATCCGCTCTGAATCCCAATCCAGCCGGCCAAAATTCACCGCCAGGCAGATAGCCGCCAGCCGTCCCGCTGCCGATGAGCCGCAGCCCATCCCCAGCGGAATTTCGTTGGTCATCTGAATGGCCAAAGGAATCACAGGCCGCCCGTTGCTCTCCAGCAGGTTCTTGTAAACCTCCAAAATTAGATTGCCCTCAAGCCGGGAACAATGCTCCCGGTCGCGCCCAGTAGCGTCGATAGAAAACTCCGGAGCCGGCTCAGCTTCAATCTCCAGATAAAAATCTAGAGCCACAGCCGCCGCGTCAAAGCCGGGGCCAAGATTGGCGGAGGTGGCTGGCAGTCGCAGCCGCAGCCTGGCCGGGTATGCGTCTGCGAAAAACGCACTCAAAGCCTCACTCATCGGGAGCTTCCCTTCAGCGCATCCAATACAGCAGCTGGTGTAGCCTCCACGGCCACCGCATCCCGCCGCAGACTGGCAATCTCCGCTTCCCTGCCCTCGGCCTCATCGATCGCCAGCAGCTTGCCGCGATGAAAGTTGATGGTGTAGTCGGCATCCTTGAGCGTGTGGCCTGTCAGCATCAGAACCACCGTCTCGGCGGAAGCAACCTTACCCTCGGCGCGCAACTTCTTCAACCCCGCCAGCGTGACGGCGGAAGCCGGCTCGCAGCCCAGACCCTCGGCGCCAATCTCCGCCTTGGCAATCGCGATCTCGGCTTCAGTCACATCCAGGCACCATCCGCCAGTCTCCTGAATGGCGCGCGCGGCCTTGCGCCACGAGGCCGGATTGCCGATGCGAATGGCCGTGGCGCGGGTGTGCGCTTCCATCGGCTCCAGCGAGGCAGCCTGATGCTCCCTGAAGCTGCGCACCAGCGGATTCGCCCCCGCAGCCTGAATCACGCTGATACGTGGCATCTTCGCCACCAGCCCCAGCTCGTACATCTCCCTGAACCCTTTGCCCAGCGCTGAACTGTTGCCCAAGTTGCCGCCGGGCACAATCAAGTGGTCGGGAGCACTCCAGTCAAAGGCCTCGGCTATCTCGAAGGCCGGAGTCTTTTGCCCCTCCAGCCTGTAAGGGTTCACCGAGTTGAGCAGGTAGATGGGGGCTTCCTTCACAATCTGCGACAGCAGGCGAAGGCATCCATCGAAATCGGCCTTCAACTGGCAGGTCACCGCACCGTAGTCCATGGCCTGCGAGAGCTTGCCCCATGCAATCTTACCTTCGGGAATCAGCACCAGGCTCCTGAGCCCTGCGCGTGCCGCATAAGCCGCCATGGAAGCTGAAGTATTCCCGGTAGACGCGCAGGCCACCCACGCAAAGCCGCGCTCTTTGGCTACGCTCATTGCCGCGGTCATGCCCGTGTCCTTGAAGGAGCCGGTCGGGTTCATCCCCTGGTGCTTGGCAAAGAGCAGGTCAATCCTCAGAGCCATGGCAGCGCGCGTCATGTGGTACAGAGGCGTGTTGCCCTCGCGCAGGCTCACCGCGTTGCTAAAGTCCTCCAAAATGGGAAGCAACTCGCGAAAGCGCCAGACGCCGGAGCAGTCCAACTGCTCTCTTGAAGAGCGCCGCTCCCGCCAAACCCACTTGAGAGCGCCTGCATTGGGCCGGTCCTTGCCCCCGCGCTCACTCCAGCCGGGGTACTCCACGTCAAACAGTTCTCCGCAGACGGCGCAACGGAAGTCCGGCTGGGCCTCGACGCCTGCAATCCGTGCTCCGCATCCGATACAGCGCAACTTGTGCAAAATCTCATTCATGCCTGGTTTTAGCCTATCAGCGCGCGGCGATTTCTGCTTAACATTGGAGACTGAAATCGCGGGATACGCGACTAATGGCCTACCAGCACCGGCTGCGGAATGGGATCGGTTGCCGGGGGCGAACCGGAAACGCCTAATTTGCAGCGATGACCAAGAGCGTTGCATCATCGTGGAATTGGGCGTTGCAAAAGGCGGAGACCTGCGCCAGCAGCCGGGTATTCAATTCGATTGCAGTGAGCGAGCTGTTGTCTTTTGCGAATGCCGCTATGCTCGCTTCTTCGAATTCCTGCCCATTTGAGTTGGTGGCCTCAGTGATACCATCGGTAAACAGAAACAAGCGGTCCCCTGCCCTCAACTCAACGGTGGAGTCTTCATAGCTCCAGTCTGGGAAAACGCCCAGCACTGCGCCGCCTTGCTCAAGCACGCGGATTGAGTCACCCGACAGTAGAATAGGATAAGGATGCCCGGCGTTGCAGGACCGGAAGGTACGCGTTTCACCATCGAGGATCCCATAGAAGAAGGTAACGAACTTCCCCGTCGCGATGTTGTCGCACAGTAGCCGATTGACTTTGCCGCATACCTGGGCCGGGCTCTCCGAGTCGCTTGCAAAGGCGCGCAGTGCGGCCTGCACATTGGCCATCAGCAAAGCGGCGGACACACCCTTTCCGACCACGTCGGCAATGCAGATTCCCAGCCTGTGATCGCCGAGCCGGAGTACGTCGTAGTAATCTCCGCTCACGGTGCTGGCGGGCTGCCACGCTCCAGCGACCTCGAATTCCGCTATCTGGGGAATTTCTCTTGGAAGCAGCGACTGTTGTATCTCGCGGGCGCGCTGCAATTCCTGATCCTGCATTTCAAGCCGGGCAGCGCCGCGTTCCACCGAATGCTGGAGTTCGACATTGCGTTGCTCCAGCCGCTCCTTCGTGGTGTGAAACAGAAATAAGGAAATGCCAAAGACAAATGTAGCCAGGAACGGAAACTTCCATCCGGTTGTGAGGAGATGATAAAGCGTCTGCGGCGTCGGCGGAGCAATGAACCATACTATTGCTGTCGAAATGAGATAGACAGGGACTGTCACTCCAAGGAGAACAACCAAAAAAATCAGGTAGTTGAAAGGAAATCGTTGTGCTCTGTAAAGAAACTCCAGCCGGCTTATTGCGGGCAAGAGTAGATTGCCGATGCAGAGAGAGTAAGTTAAAACCGTGGCAGGATTGATTTGCTGTCCAATGGCCCAGAAAATGGCGGCAATGATCGCCGACATAGAGAGGTAAACAAGCTGCTGCCGGAAGAGTCGAGACAGAAATGCGAAGCTCACGTTCACCTCACCACAATATCTGAAACCCAGGTAACCCAACCAAAAAGTAGGAGCAACTCAAGACAACTCCTACTTCGGCGTCGAATCAGCTGGCTGGCCTGACGTGCCACTCTGCGCTTTCTCCAGCGCCGGATCTTTCAGCTCCTTGCGCGCCTGCTTGCCGTGCGGACCGTCGGGATCGTACTCCAGCAGCTTCAGATAATGCTCTTTGGCATGGACAAAATCCCCCAGGTGGTGCTCTGCCTCGGCCATTCCCCAATACACCTCGGGATTCTCCGGATCCAGAATCATCGCCGACTCAAAGCGTGAAAGAGCCGCCTTCCAGTTTTTCCGATCCAAATAATAGCTGCCCACCTCGATGTCTTTGGAGGAAGCCTCCTGGTGGGTCGGCTCCTTGACGACCAGCAGCTTTTTCTTCTTGCCGCTGGGCTGATCGTCGTCTTCCGGACGGGGCAGCAACCTCTCCAGGCCACTGAGGCTGGAACTGGAATTGGCATCCGGGCTGCTGGGGGCAGCCGGAGCAGGGTCATCCGGGCTGCGCACGGGGTCTGCATCTTCGCCCGGCAGTGGAACCGCTGCGCTTACCGGCGAATGATAAATCGATCCCTCGGGCAGCGGCGGCGGGGTCTTCGAGGGCATCAAAGGAACCGTGCTTGTATCCTCTGGAAAGGGATTGTTGCTGGATTGAGTGGCCGCTCCCGGTTGCGATGAGTCAGGCTGGACCGGTTTTTTACTCTCGCCCGCAGCCGGCGCCTGCGCCAGCAGCCGCGGCGCTACCGTCAGGCAGCCCGCCAACACAAGCGCGATAAAAACGATCCGTTTCATCTTACAATCCATCATACTGCCCACTGTTCACTGAACACTGACAACTATTCTCTGCTACGATTCATTTCATACCGCTCACAAGGAAAGCTTCACACAACGCATGGCACTCATTATCCGCTCCTCCGCCATTCACGCCTCCGGCTGCTATACCACCACGGCTATCCGCAAAGGCCGGCGCGTGGCCGAGTACACCGGACCCCGCCTCACCAAGGCCGAGGCCGACGCCGCCTATGAGAACTCGTCCATCACCTACCTGTTTGGACTCGGCGACGGCTCGGTGGTTATCGACGGCCAATGTACGGCCATGTACATCAACCACAGTTGTAATCCCAACTGCGAGTCTGTTGAAATTGGCGGACGCGTCTGGATCAAGTCCATCCGCAACATCGCTCCCGGCGAGGAACTCACCTACGACTACTGCCTCTACGACGGCGACGATGGCGAAGCCCTGTGCAACTGCGGCGCGGCCAAATGCCGTGGCACCCTGTACTCCAAGGAAGAGGTAAAGCGCCGCAAGGCCGCCGCCAAAAAAGCTATTAAGAAGAAGGCTAAATAGAGATGTTGTAAACACACGTCCGCATCGACAGATAGTCTCCATGCCAGGGTACCCGTGCGGTTTTCGCATTAACCTGACTCAACATTCACAGGACGCACACTCCCCCCGAAACGATACAATCCCCTCTAGGCGGCCTTCATTCCGTAGAGGCCCCAGGAGCGGGTTCAACCATGGGTTATCAGGTTCTAGCCAGAAAATACCGTCCGCAGCGCTTTGCCGACGTGGCCGGCCAGGATCACGTCACCCGGACGCTGCTCAACGCCCTCAGCCAGAACCGCGTCGCCCACGGCTACATCTTCAGCGGCCACCGAGGCATCGGCAAGACCACCATCGCCCGCATCGTGGCCATGGCCCTGAATTGCCGCACAGAAGTGGGCAGCGCGGCCCGCCCCACTCCCGAGCCCTGCGGCACGTGCGACTCTTGCATGGAGATTCGCCAGGGCAATGCCGTGGACGTAATCGAAATTGATGCCGCCACCAATCGAGGCATCGACGAGATTCGCGAGCTGCGGGACGCCGCCCGCTACGCGCCCTCCCGCGACCGCTACAAAATTTACATCCTCGACGAGGCCCACCAGATTACCGACGCGGCCTTCAACGCGCTGCTTAAGACCCTCGAAGAGCCGCCGGCACACGTCATCTTCATGATGGCCACCACCCAGCCGGAGGACATTCCACAGACCATCCGCTCGCGCTGCCAGCACTTCAGCTTTCACGCCGTCAAATTCGACGACATTCTGGCGCAGTTGAAGATGATTGCCGGTGAGGAGCAGGTCGAAGCCGAGGATGCCGCTCTGGCTCTGCTGGCCGAGGCCGGCGACGGCTCCATGCGCGACGCGCTCTCCATCATGGATCAGGCCATCGCCTCCGCGCCGGTGGAGAACGGCCGCCCGGTGCTTTCGGCGGTGCAGATTCGCGAGCTGATGGGCGCGGTTCCCAACGCCGTCTTCGAGCGTCTGATGGAAGCGGTTGCAGCCGGGCAGAGCGCTGAGTTGATGGAGCAGTTGAACCTGCTGGTCAACGCCGGGCACAACCCTTCGTCGCTGGCGAGGCAGATGGTCCGCTACTTGAGAAATTGTTTGATGGCCAAGCTGGGCGGCGAGCAAACGGAGTTGCTGCAAATCTCAGCCGACGAACGCGCCCGCGCCTCGCGCACCGCGCTGCTGTTTACCGAGGAAGAGCTGACCCGCAATCTGCAGATAGCCCTGCGCACCTTCGATGATCTGAACTACCGCCAGGAACAGCGCTTTCACCTGGAACTCGGCCTGCTCAAGCTGATTCATGCACAACGTCTGCTGCCGATGGAGGAACTGTTGAGCGGCATAGGCACTGTGCGCTCCGCAAGTCCAGTGTCGCCGCATCGGCCTGCCACAAGCCTGGCCCCGAGCCCTGCTCGTTCGACTGCATCTGGTGCTCCGTCGGCTGCTCCTCCTCTTTCGCCCTTCGGCTCGACAGGCGGAAATTTTATCTCTGGGCCGAAGATGGAGTCCAGCCCGCAGTCCGGCGCATCGTCTTCGCCGGTGGCAACCATGGAGCGCGCACCGTCCTCGCCCTTCCCTGCCGCGAACGCGTCGGCCACCGGATACGCCGCGCCGTTGACCGAAGGCGCGTTGGCCGTTGATCCGCAGGCTGCTGCCGCGGCTCCCACGATTGAGCAAATTCGCCACGCTGTTGGCAGCGCGCTGGTCGAGGGCGGTCATGTCTCGGCGGCGCAACTTCTCGGCACAGGCAAATGGGCCCTCGATGGCGCCAGCCTGCGCATCGAGGTAGCCGGCATGGGCAAGAAGATGCTGGCCCTGACGATCAACGCGGCGGCAGAGAAAATGATTCGCCAAGAACTGCAACGGCTGGGCGCGCCCTCACGCTTTCTTGTTGTTCCCGGCGAAGGGACAGCGCCCTCTGCTGCGCCGATGGCCCCGCCACCCGCCGGCAGCATTGGAGAGGTCGCACTGGCCAATCCTCTGGTCCAGCGGGCGCGGGAGATTTTCAAAGCCGAAGTGCGCAGCGTCGTCGATCTCCGCCAAAAGTAATCGCACGCTCAAGATGAGGAGTACAAGCCATGCTCAACCCGCTCAAAATCTCCGAGATGCTCTCCAAAGCCAATGAGATGCAGGAGGAGGTTCAGCATAAACTTGCGCAGATCGTGGTCGAGGGAAGCAGCGGCGGCGGCGCGGTGACCGCAACCATGAACGGCAAGAAGCAGCTTCTCAAAATTCACATCGAACCCGCTGCGGTCATCGGTCTCGGCGGCGACAAGCCCGATGTGGAGATGCTCGAAGACCTGGTTGTTTCCGCGGTCAATGAAGCCGGACGCAAGGCCGATGAGGCCATGCAATCAAGCATTCAAGGAATGCTGGGCGGGCTCAAGCTGCCGGGGATGAGTTGAGTTTTGATCGAGATTTCTAATGAATAATCCGAGGGAGGGAGAAACCATGCTCGAAGAAATGAACCGCAGAAACTTTTTGCAGCTTGGCCTGACGGCGGGCGCGGTGGCGATGCTGCCCCGCGCGATGAGCGCACAATCGACGCCAGCCGCTAATCTGGCGGCAGGGCCCGATGAGGCGGCGGGAACGCCGGTCAAGTCCACCAGGCTCTACGACAATCTTTATCTGCTACAAGGGGTGGGCGGCAACATGGCCTTGCAGACCGGCGCGGAGGGCGACATTCTGATCGACGCGAGCTTTGCTCCGGCGGTTCCGCGCATTCTGAAGGCCGTCGCCGCTGAGAGCAAGGACGCACCCTTCGTGCTCATCAACACTCACTGGCACCAGGACCACACCGGCGGCAACGAAGGTCTGCACGCGGCGGGGTTCACGATTACCGCGCATCAGAATACGCGCAAACGGCTCTCTGAGCCGCAGGTGATGAAGCTGTTTCATCGCGAGGTGCCCGCTGCTCCGGCCGGGGCACTGCCGACCATCACCTTCGACGACGCGATGAAGATCTGGCACAACGGCGATGAGCTGAATCTGGTTCACTTTGCCCCCGCGCACACCGACACTGACATTTACATTCATTTTCAAAAGGCCGATGTGCTGCACGTGGGCGACATTTGGTTCAATGGCGTCTATCCCTTCATCGACGAGGGCACCGGCGGCTCAATCGGCGGCATGATCCGCGCCAGCGAGAAGACTCTCGCTGTGGCCGGCAACACCACGAAGATGATTCCCGGCCATGGACCGCTGGGGTCGAAGACCGATTTTCAGAAGTATCATGACATGCTTGTGGCAATTCGCGACAAGGTGGCCGCACTCAAGTCCACCGGAGCCAGCGAGCAAGAGGTCATCGCCAAGAGGCCGACAGCGGAGTTCGATGGCGGCTTGGCCAAGGGCTTCATGAATGCCGAAACCTTTACCGGCATCGTCTATCGGACTCTGTAGGAGGCATCACCGTGTCACGCTATGCCGAGCCAATGGCTCGGCTGATTGAAGAGTTGAAGAAGCTGCCGGGAGTGGGAACCAAGAGCGCTCAGCGTCTTGCTTTTCACATCCTGCGCTCCAGCGACGAGGATGCTGCGGCGCTGGCCGAGGCGGTGAGCGGCCTCAAGGCAAACCTGCGCCTGTGCTCGGTCTGCAACAACGTCACCGACATCGATCCCTGCGCCTATTGCTCCAGTTCAACCAGAAACCACCGCCTGGTGTGCGTCGTCGAGGAACCCACCAACATCGCCGCCGTGGAGCGCACGCGCAGCTCAAATGGCGGTTACCAAGGCGTTTACCATGTGCTGCACGGCACGCTCTCGCCCCTGCACGGCGTGGGACCGGATCAGTTGCGCACCGGTACTCTCGTTACCCGCGTCGAGCGCGGCGAGGTGGACGAGGTCATCCTGGCCACCAGCCCCACTCTCGAGGGCGAAGCCACAGCACACTGGCTGGCCAGTGCTTTGCGCAGTTTTCCGGTGCGCATCACCCGCATCGCAACAGGCGTCCCAGCCGGCAGCGACATTGAATACGCCGACGAGGTGACGATGGCGCGGGCGCTGGAGGGACGTCGGGAAGTTTAATTTGAAGGCGGAGAAGCAGCCATGCAAGAAGCGGTCATCCCCAGCGCAGGCCAAACCACTGTGCCAATCCCGGCCACAGCCCCGGCTGTTGAAGCCATCATTCGCGCCGAGAAGATCGAGAAATACTACGCGCAGCCAAGCCAGAACCGCATTCTGGTCATCTCAGCCACCGACCTCTCCATCGTTCCCGGAGAGATCGTTGCCCTGCTCGGTCCCTCCGGCTGCGGCAAGTCCACCATGCTGCGCATGTTGTCCGGCCTTTCCACGCCCACTGCCGGCCAGGTTTACTGGCACGAGAAACCCATCGCCAGCGCGGAGATCAACGTCTCCATCGTCTTTCAGAGCTTTGCTCTCTTTCCCTGGCTCACGGTGTTGGATAACGTGGAGGCCCCGCTGCAGGCTCGCGGCGTCCCGGCCGATGTGCGCCGCGATCGCAGCATGAAGATTCTGGACACGGTTGGTCTGGATGGCTTTGAAGCTGCCTATCCGAAGGAATTATCGGGCGGCATGAAGCAGCGGGTAGGCTTTGCTCGCGCCCTGGTGGTTGAACCTGAAGTCCTCTTCATGGACGAGCCCTTCAGCGCCCTCGACGTGCTGACCGCCGAAAACCTGCGCAGTGAACTGCTGGAGCTGTGGGCCAATAAGACCATTCCCACCAAGTCCATCTTTCTGGTTACCCACAATATCGAAGAGGCAGTTCTTCTGGCCGACCGCATCATCGTGCTGGGAAAGAATCCCGGCCACATCCGCACCGACTTCAAGGTCCAGCTTTCCCAACCTCGTGATCGCACCGCCGCGCCCTTTATCGAGCTGGTCGACTACATCTACAAAGTGCTCACCAAGCCCGACGAGGTTCCGGCGGAGGCTCCAGAGCAGCAAGCCGAGCCCAAGCCGCGAGATCAGCGCCAGCATTATCAGATGCTGCCACATTCGCGCCCTGGCGGTATCGCCGGCTTGCTGGAACTGCTGCTCGACAAGGGTGGCCGCGACGACATCTATCGCATGGCAGACAACCTGAGCTTCGAGATCGACGACCTGCTGCCCATCGTCGATGCCGCTCAGTTGCTCGGCTTCCTCAATGTCGAGGAGGGCGACGCGGTTATCACCGCCAGCGGTACGGAGTTTGCCAACTCCGAGATTCTTCGCCAGAAGGAACTCTTCCGCGACGCCGCCGTGGCCCACGTTCTGCTGCTGCGCCAGATTCGCCTCGCTCTGGAAGCCAAAAGCGACCACACCGTACCCGAGGAATTCTTTATTGACATGCTCAACGAGCAGTTCAGCGAGGAGGAGTGCGAGCGCCAGATCGAAACAGCCGTCACCTGGGGCCGCTACGCGGAACTGTTCGACTATGACGCCGGACACCGCCGCTTCGTGCTGCCCGACGCGCAGGACGAAGAGGTCGCCGCCAGCGAGGACGCCGAGTGAAGCCCCCGCACACCCTCGCGCAAACGCGGGTTCCCGCCCAGACCTGGTCGATCCTCATCGATCTGGCTGTAATCCTCTGCGGCCTCGCCTTTTTCCTGGGCATCATCAAGCTGGGAACCTACTGGATGGCGCGGCCCATGCCGGCCATCGTCATCTCCCACTCTGTCCGCGCACTGCCGCTCTACGCCTTCTACTCCGTCGCGCGCATCGCCATCGCATATCTCTTCAGCCTCATCTTTGCCGTCTCTTACGGCTATATTGCTGCCTACAATCGACGCGTAGAAGCCTGGATGATCGCAGTTCTCGACATTCTCCAATCCATTCCCGTACTCAGCTTTCTTCCCGGCGTGATGCTGGCCATGATGGCCCTGATCCCCAGCCACCAACTGGGCATCGAGTTAGGCTCCATCTTGCTCATCTTCACCGGCCAGGTGTGGAATATGGCCTTCAGCTTCTACTCCTCGTTGAAGAGCATCCCGCGCGAGATGATCGAAGCCTCCCGCATTTACCGCTACTCCGCCTGGCAGCGCTTCTGGCAGCTTGAACTGCCTTTCTCCGCCATCGGCCTCATCTGGAATTCCATCGTTTCGGTTGCCGGTGGATGGTTCTTTCTCATCGTCTGCGAGATGTTCGCCTTCCGTGGAACCAACTTCCGCCTGCCCGGCCTGGGTAGCTATCTGCAAACCGCCGCCTCGGCTAACCCAGTGGATACACATGCCCTGCTATGGGGATTAACCGTGCTCATCCTCATCATCGTAGCCACCGACCAGTTGATCTGGCGGCCGCTTATTGCCTGGAGCGACAAATTCAAATTCGAGCAAACTGAATCTGCTACCCGCGTCACCTCGCCCATCCTCTCGCTCCTGCAACGGCCTAACGCGCTCACTCATCTCCCCGCGCGCGTCTGGGGCGGCATGGAGGAACACATCTACCATCGGCTCTCGCAAACCCGCGAATGCCGCATTGTGCAGCCCATCGACGACACGATCGGCAAGCGCGGAAAGCTGCTCCCGCTGATGTTGGCTGCCTTTGCTGCTCCGGCCATCCTGTGGAGTCTCTTTCAGGCTTACCTGTTGCTTCGCGGCACATCGTGGGCAGAGATCCGGCTGCTTCTGCTGGGTGCGGGAGCCACCTATCTCCGCGTCAACGCATCCATTGCCATTGCCGCCCTGTGGACCATACCGGTCGGCGTAACCATCGGGTCTAATCCGAGATTGGCTCGCTATCTCCAGCCCATCACGCAGGTCGTAGCCTCTGTCCCAGCCACCGCGCTCTTTCCCGTCCTGATGCTCGGGCTGATTCGCATAGGAGGCGGGCTGGGCGTCGGGTCGATTGCTTTGATGCTGATGGGAACGCAGTGGTACATCCTCTTCAACGTCATCGCCGGCGCAATGGCTATTCCATCCGACCTCAAGGAGGTTGCCACGGTTTATCACTTTACCCGCTGGCAACGCTGGACGCGGCTGATTCTTCCCGGCATCTTTCCCTATCTCGTCACCGGCATGATTACCGCCTCGGGTGGAGCGTGGAACGCGTCCATTGTCTCCGAATACTTCCACATCGGCGACAGAACCCTTCAGACATTGGGCCTGGGAGCGCAAATCAGCGCGGCCAGCGATAGCGGAAACATCTCTTCCCTCTTGCTGGCTACCATCCTGATGGCCTCCATCGTCGTCACCATGAACCGACTGGTCTGGCGCCGCCTCTACCGACTGGCTGAAACCCGGTATAAGCTCGAAGGATAGGGCTATTCAATCTCGCGCCTTGGGAGGATGCATGATTCGTGTCGGTTTGGTTGGGTTTGGGATGGTAGCGAGAGTCTTTCACGGGCCGCTGATCTCCTCGGTCGAAGGTCTGGAACTGGCCGCCGTCATGGAGCGCACTTCGGACAATGCTGCCCAGCGCTATCCCGGCATCGTCACCTACCGCTCTCTTGACGCCATGCTGGCCGATGCCTCGCTCGACCTGTTTGTGGTCGCTACACCTAGCCAGAGCCACTTCGAGGTTGCCAGCCAGATTCTCAAAGCCGGCAAAAATGTCATCGTGGACAAGCCTATGTGTACCACGTCCGCCGAAATAGCCCAGCTTATGAAGTTAGCCAAGGCCCATAAAGCCCATCTCATCCCATTTCATAACCGGCGCTGGGATAGTGACTTCCAGACAATTCAGAAACTGCTGCATGAAGGCTCTCTGGGCCATCTGGTCTACTTTGAATCGCGTTTCGACCGCTGGCGGCCTGATCCCCCCACCGACCGCCTCTGGAAGGAAGACCCCTCCTCCGGCGGCGTTTTGCTCGACCTCGGGACGCATCTGGCCGACCAGGCGCTGACGCTCTTTGGCCAGCCGGAAGCCGTCTCCGCTGAGATTCTCTGCGAGCGTGAATGGGCTCGCGCCTGTGACTCTATCACCCTTCGCCTGCGCTATCCAGGCTGCTGGGTCATACTCGGGGCCAACTGTCTGAGTACGCCTGCTCGCCCACGCTTTCACCTGCGTGGCACAAAGGGCAACTACTGGAAGCTTGGCCTCGACCCGCAGGAGGCCGCGCTAAACAAAGTCACGCGCATTGACGATCCGGCCTGGGGCAAGGAGCCGGCTGCGGATTGGGGCACGCTCCACGTTGACGTGAATGGCAGCACGGTCACCCGGTCCATCGAACCCATCCCCGGCGACTACCGGCTCTACTATGCGGGCGTCCGCGATGCCCTGCTGGGCAAGTCGCCGGCTCCGGTTCCGGCGCTGGCCGCCTGGCGTGTGGCGCGCCTGCTGGAGTGGGCCCTGGATAGCTCCGACAAGCGCTGCGAAATCGTCTGCAACTGGGCCGAGGAGCCGAAGTAGACTCCAGACGTGGAATGTGTGCCGGGTATGTCTATTTTTCAATTAGCTCATTGCAACGCCTTGCTCACCGGCTCCTTTTCCACCAGCGGCACCCAAACCTTACGCAACGGCACTTTTGCCAGCGTCCGGGAAAACAATCCTAGCGACCTTCGGCCGTTTGCGTCGCGCGGCATGCCACAGGTCATACTGCTGCTGCAAGTCGAGCCATACCCCAGGCTCCGTTCCGAGCGCATCAGCAAGCCGCAGCGCCATAGGCGCGGTAAACGATGTGCGGCCATTCAGGAGACGCGAAAGTGTTGACCGCGCAACGCGAAGGCGCTTCGCCGCTTCACCGACCTGCATCGTGCCGAGATATTCCCTGAGAAGCTTGCCGGGATGAGCGGGGTTATACATCGTTGCCATCTTTCCTCCTAGTGATAGTCCTGATAATCAACAAGAATTGCGTTCTCTCCCTCGAATCTGAACGTCATCCGCCAATTGCCGTTGACCTTGATTGACCAGTGATCCGCAAGATTGCCTTTGAGACGATGTAGATCCCAACCTGAAACATTCATGCGCACAGCGTTCTTTGCGGTGTTCAGAGTAGTGAGTTGAATATTCAGCTTATCGGCATGAGCTGGTTGGATTCCGGCCTTGCTTCCCGTGAGGAAGAATTTCTCCAGACCCGCGTGCCTGAACGACGTAATCATGTTTTTTCAGTGTAGCCTGTGCTGCGTCATGCGTCAAAGAAATACTTCAACCTGCCTTCTTGCTCACCGGCTCCTTTTCCACCAGCGGCACCCAGAAGCGGAAGCACGAGCCGTGTCCGGGAGCGCTCTCAACCTCGATTTCCCCGCCGTGCGCGGCCAGGATAGCGCGGCAGATGGCCAACCCCATCCCGGTTCCCTTCCCTTTGCCGGTTCCCTTCTTGCCCCGGTAAAACTTATCGAAGATAAAGGGCAGATCGGCGGCATCGATGCCCTCACCCTCGTCCTCTACGCGAAACTCCAGCCTGTCACCCAGGCATCGGCTGCCAAGCAGAATACGGCCACCGGGGGGCGTGTGACGGGCCGCATTCTCCAGCAGGTGGCGCAGAACGCGCCCCAGCAGGTGCGGATCGAACCAGGCAGGCTTATCCGACTCCTCTACGGTAATCACCATTCGATGCGCGGCCAGCGCATTCTGCAACCCCTCCACTGCCTGATCGAGCAGCGCGCGCGGATGGTGCGGCACGCGGCGAACTTGAACCACGTTGGCGTCAATCTCAGCCATTTCCACAGCCTCGCCAATCAGTCCATCCAGCCGCGAGCTCTCCTCATCGACAATTTCCGCTAACTCCAGCCGTCCGGCCGCGTCCAGCCCCTCACCCTGAACCAATGTGGTGGCAGCGGCCCGAATCGCGGTCAAAGGCGTGCGCAACTCGTGCGTCAGCGAGTCGATCAGCGCGGCGCGCAGCCGGTCTGCCTCGCGAGCCGCCTCCAGGCGGGCTGAGGCCTCGATGGCCGTGGCGCGGGTAAGCGCGATGGCCACCTGCGCACTGACCGCCGTAGCCACCTCGCGGGAAGGCACGGCTGGCCGCAAGCCCAACGCGCCTACCGGTCGCAGCCCCAGCATCAACGTCATCGCCGTAAAGCCGCCCGGAATAGCCTGTGCGGGATTTTGGCCCTGGGTCATAGCCCGCAAGCTGGCCTGAATGTTCGTCGGCAACTCGGAGGTTGAGGAATAGAACTGGTCCTGGTCGCGAATGTAAAGCACCACCCCATCCAGCGCGAAGATTCGTCCGATCAGCCGGGGCAGGTCGCGGATCAGTTCGGCAGCATCCTCCTG
>Ga0302320_10000618_pt1 | contig 84710 bp, 71 predicted proteins | sample Bog_T0_3_FD_202130 | JGI IMG/M metagenome (GOLD analysis project Ga0302320, IMG submission 202130) | Peat permafrost microbial communities from Stordalen Mire near Abisko, Sweden - Bog_T0_3 | ecosystem: Environmental > Terrestrial > Soil > Wetlands > Peat | place: Sweden: Abisko, Stordalen Mire...
CCGAGATCCAGCAGACGCTTGAAGACGACCGGATCGTTCCACGGTAGCCGCACCATGACCTCCGCCGTGCCGCCCTTGGCGGCGCGCAGATGGTGCACCACGCTGCTCAAGTCGATGCAGTTGTGCTCGAGGTCGAGCAGCAGCCAGTCGTAGCCCGTTCCAGCCACGATTTCCGTGGCCATGGGGCTGTCGAGCGACAGCCACAGGCCGTACTGTTTCTTGCGCTCGCGCAGGTTGTGCTTGAATACATTGGGAACGGCTTGTACTTCCGGCATTTAGCCTCTCCAGGGCGACAGCGCGTAACGCTCCACCGCCTGATCGTTGAAATTGAAACCCAGGCCGGGCTCCTGCGGGAGCAGAATCCTACCCTCTTTTATCTGCACCTGCTTGTCGAGCAGGCGGCGGAAATTGAGCACCTGATCGTCCGCGAAGTACTCCACGTACCGCGCGTTCGGGATGGCCGCCACCAGGTGCGCATGCAGATCGTGGAACCAATGCGGGCACAGGGTGACTCCGAAGCTCGCGGCCGTGGCGGCGATGCGCTTGAATTCCGTGACGCCGCCGCAAACCGCGGCATCGGTCTGCAGGATGGCGGCGCCGCCGGCCTGCAGGAGCTGCTTGAAGCGCCAGCGCCCGACCTCGATCTCCCCGGTGGCCACCAGTACCGAGGTGCTGCCCGCGAGGCGGGCGTGGTTTTCGATGTCGTCCGGGCTGAAGGGCTCTTCGATGAAATACGGGTCGTACTTCTCGAACATCCGCACAAAACGCAGCGCAGTCGGCAGATCGGACCACGCATTGTTGGCATCGAGCATGAGCAGGGGATCCGGCCCGATGCGCTCGCGCACCGCCGCGATGCGGGCCTCCTCGCCGCGCAGATCGAGCTTGCCGACCTTCATCTTGACGGCCTGGAAGCCGCCGTTGACATACGCCTGCATTTCGTCCGCCAGCTTCGCCGGGGTCTTGCCGTCCAAATAATAGCCGCCGCTGGCATAGGCGGGGACGCTGTCGCTGACGGCGCCGAGAAACCGATACAGCGGCAGTTTGGCGGCCCGGGAATTTCGGTCCCAGAGCGCGATGTCGAGGGCGCTGATGGCCCGCATCACCGTGCCGGCGCGCCCCTGCAGCAGCGTCTCCTGATACATCTCGCCCCACAATCCTTCGACGCGATAGGGGTCCTGGCCCAGCAGCACGGGGGCCAGCAGGCTCGTGACGATCTCCGGGAAAATGCTGCCGCCCGAGCTGCCGACGTAGCAGAAGCCGATGCCCTTGAAGCCGTCATCGCCAGAAACCTCGACGATCCCGTAATGCCGCTCCTTGACGAGACGACTGGCGAAGGAGGTCGCGGAATCCAGGGGTATGCTGATGGCGCGCGCACGAACCGCGGAAATCTTGGACATATTGGTGCAGCCTTTCTTTTGATGTAACGTGGTGCGCTGCGGCAGTTGTCTGCCGAGGCCCACTTGCCACCATGTAGATTATCAACTCTTTTGTCAACAATATTGGCAGAATGATCATCGGAGCTTATGATGGTCGGGGCGGAACCTTAGGATCTGCCATGTCGAAAAACGAGAATACGATCGGCGCCGCGGACATCGCGGCCACATTGGAGGAGGAAATCGCGCTCGGACATCTGGCGCCACGGGAGCGGCTGGTCGAGGAGGAACTCGCCGAACGCTTCCACGTCAAGCGCCACGTCATCCGCCAGGCGCTGCTCGATCTGGACGCCATGGGCATCGTGGTGCGCCAGCCCAATCGCGGCGCCGCCGTCAAGGACTTCTCCGCCTCCGAGGTCGAGAATCTGTATCTGGTGAGGACCCTGGTCGAGACCTGCGCAGGCAAGCTGATTCCGATGCCGGCTCCGCCGCGCCTGATCGAGGCCTTGCTGCAGATCCACGAGCGGCATTGCGCGGCCGCGAATCGCGGCGACCTGCGCCAGGTGTTCAGGGAAAACCTGATTTTTCACAAGACGCTGTTCGCCGCCTGCGGCAACACAGCGCTCACCGAAGTCATCGAGCAGCTGCACTTCAAGACGCATGCCATCCGCTCCTACAGCGTCGGCGATCCGCAGATTCTGGCGAGCGTGCGCGCGCAGCACGGGCGCATGATCGCGCTGCTGCAAACCACGCAACGCGACGAATTCGTGGCCCTGCTGGACCAGCACATCCAGCCGGCCAAGAACGCGTATCTGCAACAATCCCGCCATCAAGCATCGCGCACTACGACGAACCCGCGTTGATCACGAAGCATTGTTTGGTGAGCATGCGGCCGGCATCCGAGCACAGGAACACAGCAAGATTCGCGACATCCTCCGGATTGACCGGATCCGGAATGCACTGCGCCGCGATGAGCGCCGTTTCGGCCGCCGCGTCGAACCACAAGCTGCGTTGACGCGGCGTCGACACGTAGCCCGGTGCGATGGCATTCACGCGGATGCGGTCCGGTCCGAGCCTGCGGGCGAGTGAATGGCTGAATCCGACGATAGCCGCCGTGGCGGCGCTGTAGAGCGGCAGATCTGCGACCCCGTTCATCCACGCGGTGGCGCTGGTGTTCACGATGCAGCCACCGCCCAGCGAGCGCATGTGCGGTATGACCTTTTGTGCCGTGAAGATCACATGCCTCAGATTCAGGTCCATCATCCACTGAAAATCCACGAAGTCGACCGCGGTGATGTCCTTGCGCTGATCGACCGCGGCGTTGTTGATCAGGCCGGCGACGGGCCCCAGGTCCCGCCGCACCTTGTCGACCGCGCCGGCAAGCGCGTCCAGGTCGGTCAGTTCGCAGGCCAGGAACACGGTGCCCGGCAATTCAGCCGCGAGCGCCCGCCCGGCCTCGTCCTGCCGGTCGAGAAACGCCACCCGTGCGCCGTTGTGCACGAAGGCGCGCACATGCGCCGCGCCGATCCCCGACGCGCCGCCGGTCACCAGGATGACCTTGCCGGCGAGATCCGGATAGACGGGAGGGGTCGCCACCGCGCTAATGGATTATCGGCCGGACCTGCACCTTTCGCCATTTGACGATGCCGCCGCCATACTGCAGCGCGATCGGGCCGCTGGCATAGGTGCTGTCGTTGGTCTCGACGGTCTGCTTGCCGTCCATGAGCACCAGCAGATGCGCGCCGTCGGCCGTGATGTCGAAGGTGCTCCACTTGTAGCCCGCCTTGGGCACCGGATCGACCTTGGCGAACAGGGCGATGGAGCCGGTGGCGTAATACTGGACCTTGTACGTGTCCCAGATGTTCATTTCGTAGCAATTCTTGGCACTGATCTTGTTCGGATCGGAGCAGCGGAAGAACACGCCGCTGTTGGTGTCCGGGGTCACCCACACCTCGGCGCGGATCTCCACATTGGAATAGGAATTCTTGGATACCAGAAAGGTGCTGTCCTTGCCCGCACGCGAATCGGCCATCACGGTGCCGTCCTCTACGCGCCAATTCGGCTCGGTGTTCTGGATCCAGTTGTCCATGGTCGACGGCTTCGAACCATCGAGCAGCGTGATCCAGCCCGCATCGTGCGGCGTGCTCGCGCAGCCGGCAACGGCGGCCAGCGCCGCCAGCAAGGCGCTGATGACGACAGAACGGATCATTTTATTCTCCCCCTTTGCGAGTTCACGGCGGCGACAGCGTCCGCCAATCCGCGGCCAATTGCAATTTTGGCTCGGTGACCGCCTGCAGTCCGGCCAAATCCATACCCTGCACCATTTCCCGCACGATCAGGCCTTCCGCGGTGACGTCGATCACCGCCAGGTTGGTGTAGATGCGCTTCACCACGCCGGGCGCGGTCAGTGGCAGGGAGCAGCGCCGCTTGATGCGGGGCTCGCCCTTCTTGCTGGTATGTTCCATGAGCACGCGCACCTGCTTGGCGCCGGCCGCCAGATCCATCGCGCCGCCCACCCCGGGCGGAAAGGACGGATCTTCGGTGGTCCAATTGGCCAGATCACCCTGCTCCGAGACCTCGAAGGCGCCCATGAGACTGACGTCGAGATGTCCGCCGCGGATCATGACGAACGAATCGGCGTGATGCACGAACGCGCCGCCCGCGACCAGCGTGCACAGGCCCTTGCCGGCATCGATCAGGTCCTTGTCTTCCTCGCCCGGTTTGGGCGCGGGACCCATGCCGAGCACGCCGTTCTCGCTGTGGAAAATCACCTCGCGGCCGGCGGGTATGTGGCGCGCCGCCAGGGTGGGGATTCCGATGCCGAGGTTCACGTAGTTTCCGTCCAGCAGATCCTGTGCGGCACGCCAGGCCATTTGTTGACGCGTCAGCACGGTCATGGGTGGCTCCCGAGTACGAACACGCGATCGACGAATATTCCCGGGGTCACGACGCATTCCGGGTCCAACTCGCCCAGTTCCACGAATTGGCTGGCTTCAACGATGGTCAGGTCGGCCGCCATCGCCATGATCGGATTGAAATTGCGCGCCGACTTCCGGTAGGTGAGATTCCCCCAGCGATCGGCCTTGTGGGCCTTGACGATGGCGACATCTCCCTTCAGCGGCTTTTCGAACACGTATGGGCGCCCGTCGATCTCGCGGGTCTCCTTGCCCTGCGCCAGCCGCGTACCAGCCGACACCGGGCAGAAGAACCCGCCGAGTCCGGCGGCTGCGCAGCGCAGCCGTTCACTGATGGTGCCCTGCGGAACGAGCTCCAGCTCGATGCGACCGGCATTGTAGGCTTCGACGAAACCGCTGTAGTCGCCGGAGCGCGGAAAGGAGCAGATGACCTTGCGCACGTGGCCGGAGGTGATCAATCTGGCCAGCCCGTAATCGCCATTGCCGGTGTTGTTGGAGACGATGGTCAGATCGCGCGCACCCTGCGCCTGCAGCGCCTCGATCGTGGAGTTGGCGATGCCGACATCGCCGAATCCCGCGACCAACACCGTCGATCCGTCGCGGATGCCCGCAACCGCGTCGTTCACCGTTTTCACCCGCTTGTCGATCAAGAATGCGCTCCTTAAAAAATGGCCGGCTCGCCCGGTCCCGGACCGAAGGATGTCTGCAGGAAATCGAAGTCGCAGCCGTCCTGCGGGGGCCCGATGTGGCGCGTGAACATCCAGCCGTAGCCGCGTGCGAAACGCGGCGGCGGCGGCTGCCAGCGCGCGCGGCGCGCGGCCAGCTCGGCGTCCGACACCTCCAGGTGAAGCGTGCGCGCCTCGATGTCGATGGAAATCCGGTCGCCGTTTTGCACCAGCGCCAGCGGCCCCCCCAGGAACGCCTCCGGCGAGACGTGCAGCACGCAGGCACCGTAGCTGGTGCCGCTCATGCGCGCATCGGATATCCGCAGGAGGTCGCGCACGCCCATTTTCAGCAGCTTCACGGGTATCGGCAGCAGCCCCCATTCGGGCATGCCGGGACCGCCCTGCGGCCCGGCATTGCGCAGAATCATGACGTGATCCGGCGTGATGTCCAGGTTCTCGTCGTTGACCGCCTTCATCATGGACGGATAATCGTCGAATACGATGGCCGGGCCGGAATGCTTGAGGAACTTCGGATCCAGGGCGCTCGGCTTGATCACGCAGCCGTCCGGCGAGAGATTTCCCCTGAGCACCGCCAGGGCGCCTTCCTTGTAGACGGGCTTGTCGAGCGGGCGGATCACATCGTCATTGAATACCTGCGCACCGGCGATGTTTTCTCCGAGTGTTCTGCCGGTCACCGTCATCGCGTCCAGATGCAGGTATTGCTTCATGCGCATCATCAGCGCGGGCAGTCCCCCGGCATAGTAGAAATCCTCCATGAGGTACGGCGAGCCGCTCGGCTTGACGTTGGCGATGACCGGCACCTTGCGGCTGGCCCGCTCGAAGTCGTCCAGCCCGATGGCGACCCCGGCACGCCGTCCCTGGGCGATCAGATGAATGATGGCATTGGTGGAGCAGCCGATGGCCATCGCGACGTTGATGGCGTTCTCGAAGGCCTGGCGCGTCTGGATCCGTGCCGGCGTCAGATCCTCCCAGACCATCTCCACGATGCGCCTGCCGGCATCCGCGCACATGCGGATGTGGTTGGAATCCGCGGCCGGAATGGAGGACGCCCCCGTCAGGGACATGCCGAGCGCCTCGGCCAGGCCGGTCATGGTGCTCGCCGTGCCCATGGTCATGCAGGTGCCGTAGCTGCGCGCCAGCCCTCTTTCGATGCCCGCCCAGTCCTCGGCGCTGACCTTGCCAACCTTGCGCTCCATCCACAGCCGGTAGGAATCCGAACCCGAGCCGAGCACCTGGCCGTGCCAATTGCCGCGCAGCATGGGGCCGGCCGGAATGTAGATGGCCGGATAGCCGGCGCTGGTGGCGCCGAGCAGCAGGGCCGGGGTGGTCTTGTCGCAACCGCCCATGAGCACCGCGCCGTCCACCGGGTGGGAGCGCAGCAGCTCTTCGGTATCCATCGCCAGCATGTTCCGATAGAGCATGGTGGTCGGCTTGACGAATATCTCCGCCAGCGACAGGGCGGGCAGTTCGATGGGAAATCCGCCGGCCTGCAGGATGCCGCGCTTCACATCGTCCACGCGCGTCTTGAAATGCGCATGGCAGGGTTGGATGTCCGACCAGGTGTTCACAATGGCGATGATGGGCCGTCCCAGATAATCCTGCGGGGAATACCCCATCTGCATGATGCGCTGGCGGTGGCTGGAGGTGCGCAGATCGTCCGGTTTGAACCAGCGCGCACTGCGTAGCGTATCCGGTGTCTTTCTGATGGTCATGTGGGTTCCCATTCTCAGTCGATGATGAGCGTCGCCGGGTCGGGGCGGGTCTTGGTGATGCCCTGCTGGACCAAGGTGTCGATCCAGTACTGAAGATCAGCGCGCGGCACCTCGACCTTGAGCTTCGGAATGATGATGTTCGCCATGTCGGATGCCGGCAGCTTCATGGAGCGGGCGAGTATCTCGCGCGACTTGACCGGCTCCCTCGCGAGGAAGGCGATGCCCTCCGCCAGGGCCGCGCGAAATGATTTGATCGCCGCCGCGTTGCGCCCCGCCCATTCCCGGGTCGATGCAAAATACAGCGAAAACAATCCCTCGGGCATTTCCACCAGGTAGTGCGAGACCAGATAGCCGGTCCTGGCTGCAATGATGCGGCTGTAGTAAGGATCGCTGGTGAGCAGCGCATCGACGTTGCCGGACCGCAGGATGTCGTTGCCCTGGGCGAAGGGCACCTCCACGAAGGTGACCTTGCGATCGTCGGCGCCCTTGTTGCGCAGCCAGCGCCGGAACAGTACCTGCATATAGGAGCCGATGCCGGGCGCGCCGACGCGTTTGCCCTCGAAGTCCTTGGCATTGCGGATCACGACGCCGGTGCGCGCCACCACGCCCTGCCCCGACTGGCTGGTGTCGTTGGAGGAGCAGCCGGAAATGACGACAATGTCGAGGCCGCCCTCGACGGCCTGCAGGAACACCGGCGGACTCGGCGAGGCGATCTGCAGACTGCCGCCGACCAGAGCGGCCGGCATGGTGGAGTTGAGCGCGATCAGCACCGGCTGCACGTCGAGGCCGTGGCGGGCGAACATGCCCTGATCGCGGGCCACCCACATGGCCGTGAAACCGGAAACGTTGGAATAGCCCAGCCGGATCACGGTGGGTGCCTGGGCGTGGGCCACGCTGGCGCCCAGCATCAGCCCAGTTGCCCACCATCCGGCCATCAACAGGTGTCGCATCGTTCCTCAAGGCCCCTTGGGGCATTCGTGGGCCGCACAATGCAGATTATCAACTATTTTGTCAACAATATTGGTGATTACATTCCACTCTATAAATAGGGTACCGGGTGAGGCTTCGAGGCTTGGCGCGCTCAGGGTGTGGCGTTGTCGCAGGCAAACCCATCGATCCCGGTCTTGGCCTGATGGCAGGGTGCGCTCGACGCCGGGAGGTCGTTCGAATAGAAGACCCGAAAAGCCTCGTTGCCGCCCGCGTTGTAGCCGTAGACCTGCAGCGGAATGCGCGGCTTGGTATCGCCGCCGGAGGTGCCATAGTTCATGGAAATCGCAGCCGGCGCGTAGCGGTTCATCGGCGTGACGTCGAGCGGATCGAAGCGTGCATTGCGCACCACCGCGTGTTTGGACGTGGCCTGCGAGGGATCCGCAACCGCATAGGCGGTGCCGATGGCGACGCCCACGTAATCGCGGAAATAGCCGCTCTCGATGATCGCCTCCCCCTTGCCGCGCCCGGGCTCGGACTGCGGCGACATGAAGAACGGGCTCTCGATACCCACCCGCATGCCGCGCACGTCGGCATCGCGAATCACGATGGTCTTGGAGGTGTAATCGCCGAACCAGATCCCGGTCGGGCTTTCGAATTCGTGAACGAGCGCGCGCGGGTCGCCGCGCACCGTGAGCCCCTGCACCGTGAGCCAGTCGGCCGGAAATGCCGTCACGGCATTCAACGTCGTGTGCCACAGGCGGGTATCCTCGAGGGTCGCGTTCCAACCGATCGCGACTCCGGTCTGCATCGCTCCATAGGCCTCGTTGTGCGCGAACTCGAGCACCGGCATGGCGGTGGTGTCGCGCATCACATACTCCCCCTCCTGGCTCGGATCCGCACCCTGGAATTTCGGAATGCGGACTTCGCCGAGCGCACCGGCGGCGATTCCGAAGCCGAACACCTCGGTGTTGGCGGCGACGTTGTCGCGGATGATGTTGTTCGGCCCGCGGAACCAGAAGCCGGCGCCCTCGCCGCCGGGATCCGGCGCCGCGCCGGCATAGCCGCTGCTCGGTGCGAATTCGCCCGACCCCTGGGAACGCAGCGCGAAGTTGTGGGCGAACACATTGAAGCTCTCGGTGCCATCCTCGGTCACGATCGCCGCGCCGCGCGAGTCGTACACGACGTTGTCCTGAATGAGCCCGTAATGGCTGTTGTGCACCGTGATTCCCCACTTCGAGGCATCGTCGATGGCATTGCCGATCACCGTGAATTGATAGCCGTCCTGCGGCGCCTTCACGGGACCGAACACGTGATGAAAGTGCAGCGAATATCGCCCGATCTGGTTGTCGCCCACGTGCGTGGCGTGGCCGTCGGCGCCGTATTGCACGTTGTCCAGAACGCCGAGCTGCGTGCGCCCCAGAGCCTGAAATTCGGCATAGCGGATGTCCACATCAGGCCGGCCCACGAAGATCACGTGGCCGCGGGTGCCGTTCGGATTCTCGGACCGCACGATGACGTTGCGCGTGAGGTTGCCGACGTGCGGCAAGAACTCGGCCGGCCCGCGGTCGTGCGCGCCCAGATGATCGAACCTGAGCGGCGCGCTCAATGTGATGCTGCGCTCCGAGATGGCCGCGATTTGCGGCGCCTCCCATTCCGGTTTGTACTTGCTGCGGCTTTCGCCGGTCAGCAATTGACGCGTGTCCGGAATGGCCACCTTGTCGCCGACGCGCCAGCCGCTGACCGGCTCGGCGAGTGTGAGCTCGGTGGCACCCTGAACAGGCTCCTGCGCGAGGCGCACGAAGGTCGGCGACTTGACCGCACCGTGCAAGGTCACCTTGCCCAATCCAATGAGGCCGATGCCGAGCTGCTCCGGATCGCGCTGCCTGTCGAGGGGCTGATCCGCGATGACCAGTTCGGCGGTGAGGGCGGCCGGCACCGGGGCGGCCTGCGTGCCGATTTCCAGCGTGCCGTTTGGCAACACCGTGAGCGTGCCGACCGTCAGGCGGGTGTTGCGCGTGGTATCGAAGCGCAGCGTGCCCTCGACGTCGACGCAGGGAATCTTTGCGTCGCTTTGCAGATCGTAGATCACGGTCGTGCCGGCGGCGATGAGCGTTGCATCGCCGGCCGCGGGAATCCTGCCCGAGGACCAGGTCGACGGCTTGCTCCAGCGGCCGCTGCGCACGGCCTTGACGCCCGGATCGGCGCACAGTCGCGGCACACCGTGCGGCAGACCGGATTGCAGGCTGCCGCCCGCGCCGTGATCATGCCCGGTGTCGGCGCCGCGCGCGGCCGCGAACCACGCCAATGTGCACACCAGGCCGAGCAGCGCCGGAACTGCCGTGCCGCGTGAGCAGGATCCGGTCGACGATGTCGTGTTCACTTGAATACCCCCCGCCCAAATCAAGTTTCAGTCCAGCGCGCCGGGCGCCGCTCGTTGAAGGCGGCCAGTCCCTCGGCCGCGTCTTCGGTCATTGCGGCGATCGAGATCTGCGCCTCGGCAAAAGCGAGCGCTTCCGGAAATGCCATCATTTGCATCGCGGCGATGGCCATCTTGCCGCGGCGAATCGCCACCGGTGAGGTGGCCGCTACCTGCTCGATCAGACGCTGCACTTCCGCATCAAGTTGTGCCGCGGGCACGACGCTGTTGACGAGGCCCATTTCCCGGGCGCGCCCGGCATCGATCAGATCGGCCGTGAGGCACAGCTCGTTGATGTGGCGGATGTGCAGCATGGCGCGCAGGTACACCAGCACCTGCATGGGAAACACGCCCACCTTGCCCTCCGGCAGGCCGAAGCGCGCATGCTCCGCCGCCACCGCCAGATCACACATTGCCATGAGCCCCATGCCCCCGGCCACGCAGGCGCCGTTGACGCGGGCGATCAGCGGCACACCGATGTCGCGGACAGTGCGTGCCAGCCGGCCGAAATCGGTCATCGGATCGTCGAGACCGCGCGTGAACACGCCCGTTCCGTCGCCGAGGTCGGCGCCGGCGCAAAAAGCCTTGTCGCCCGCACCCGTCAGGACGATGGCGCGCACCTGCGGGTCCTTGACCGCGCCCTGTATTGCGCCCTGCATGGCGATGAGCACGGCCGCGTTCATGGCATTGCGCCGCGCCTCGCGGTTGATGATGATCCACAGCGCCGCTCCGCGGCGCTCCACCAGCACTTCAGCCGCCGTCATTTGCGCCGCTCCCCGGCGGTCGCGGCGGTCGTGGCGGTGATGCCGCCATGCTCCCCCAGATTCGGAACGGGCCGGTGCACGGTGGCCGGCGAGCGGCTGAATTTCACCGGAAACCGCGTCGCGAGCAGCGCCCCTTCGGTCGGATGGCTCACCTCCTGGAAGAGGCCGACGGCGCGCAGATGCGGATCCTCGTACAAATCGTCGATCGAATTGACCGGACAGGCCGGAATGTCCGCCGCATCGAGCGCCTCCAGCCACTGCGCGTTGGTGCGATGCTGCAGCTGCTGCGCGAGGTAGGCGCCGACTTCCTCGGCATGCACGGTCCGGGTCTGCTGGCTGTAGAAGATCGAACCGGGCGCGAGCAAGTCCTCGACGCCGAGGATGCGCGCAAAGGCGCGCCAATGTTTGTCCGTGTACACCACCACGGCCAGATAGCTGTCCTGGGTGCGGTACGGGCCGCGGGTCCTCGACAGCAGCCGCTTGTATCCCACCTCGCCGAGGGGCGGCACGAAGGCGTGTCCGCCGCTGTGGTCCGCCAGCACGAACTGCGCCATGGTTTCGAACATGGGCACCTCGATCGCCTGCCCCTCGCCGGTGCGGTTGCGATGCTGCACGGCCGCCATGATGGCGATGACCACGTACAGACCCACCACCCGATCGCAGAGGTTCACCGGCGCGTAGCGCGGCTGGCCATCGACCGCGGCGAATATACCGGCGATGCCGGAGGCGGCCTGCATGAGATCATCGTACACCGCCCGGCCGGCGCCGGGACCGCCCTCGCCGTAACCGACGGCGGAACAATAAATGATGGCCGGATTCGCCGCACGGATGGCCTCGTAGCCCAATCCCAGCCGCTCCATCGCGGCCGGACGCACGTTCGAGACCAGCACGTCGGCGTGCGCCGCCAGCGCCAACAGCGCGGCCAGCCCTTCGGGTGTTTTCAAGTCGATCGCCACGCTGCGCTTGTTGCGGTTGGCCTGCAGGAACAGCGGTCCCATGCCGTCGTGGCGGAAGGGACCCACCCAGCGCATGGAGTCCCCGTGCGGGGGCTCAACCTTGATCACGTCCGCACCCAGATCACCGAGGATCTGGGTGGCCGACGGACCCATCAACACCGCGGTCAGATCGAGTACGCGGATACCGGTCCAGGGGCCGCGCGACGTCGAGCGCGGCTCCTCCCACGATGGCATCATGGGCCGCATTCTAGCATCACTCGCCGCCGGTCGCGGCGGGGGTACCCTGCGCGTAGCCGGCCCCACGGCCGCGGCCCACTATGTAAAATACCATCGTCACGAGGAGCGTCAGGCAGGCGATGGCACCCAAGCCGATGCGAAAATTGCCGGTGAGATCCCGAAAATAGCCCACGATCCACGGCGTCAGAAATCCGCCGGTGACACCCATGGAGCTGATCCAGGCAATGCCGCCGGCAGCCGCCGCTCTCGACAGAAAGGATCCGGGTATGGCCCAAAAGGGCGCGGTGAACGCGAGCGTGCAGGCGAACGCCAGCGAGAGGGCGGCAAGCCGCACGAAGGGTACCGGGATCAGCATGGCCGCCAGCAGCAGCGCGCCGCCCAGGAAATTCGCGACGGCGGCGTGACCATAGCGCTCCTGGCGCGCATCCGACCGGCGTCCCCACCACAGCAGCGCCACCAGTGCGAATAGGCTGGGAACCGCGGCGATGAATCCGGTCTCGGCCGCGGAATGGCCCTGCTCCGAGATGATCTGCGGCAGAAAGAAGGTGATGCCGTTCAACAGGCACACATTGGTGAAATAGGTGGCGGCGAGCACCAGCACCAGCGGCGTGAACAGCGCCTGCAGCAACGAATGGCTCTTGATCTCGACCCTGCGCTGCTCGGCCGTCAAATTTCCGACCAGCCAATCGCGTTCGTCGGCGGGCAACCAGCGTGTCGCGGCCGGACCGGCGGGCAGCAGCGCGAGAATCAGCGGTGCCATGACGATTGCCGGCAGAGCCTCCACCATGAACAGCCAGCGCCAGCCGCGCACGCCGGCGACGCCATCCAGGGACAGCAGCAGACCCGATAGGGGCGAACCGAGGATGCCGCTGATGGGGATGGCGGCGATGAACAGGCCGAGGATGCGTCCGCGGTGCCTGGCCGGAAACCACAGCGTCAGATAAAACAGCACTCCGGGATAAAATCCCGCCTCCGTGGCGCCGAGCAGCAGCCGCATGGCGTAGAAGGCCGGCTTGGTATGAACGAACGCCATGCCGGCCGCGCACACCCCCCAGCCGAGCATGATCAGCGCGATCCAGCGCGGTGCGCCGACTTTGTACAGCAGCAGATTCGAGGGCACGCCGAACAGAAAGTAGGTGATGAAGAACAATCCCGCGCCCAGGCCGTACGCGGCGGAACTCAGGTGCAGGTCCTGGTTCATCTGCAGCGCCGCGAAGCTGATGTTCACCCGGTCGAGATAGGCGGCGAAATAGCACACCATCAGCAACGGCACGAGCCGCCACGATATGCGCCGTATCGTGCGCTCCTCGAGCGCGCCATCCTGCGCCCAGTCTGTCATGCTCGGCCCGCCTTCAGGGTTTGAGGTATGAATAGAGGGCGCTCGCCGCACCCGTCGCCAGGATGTGGCCTTGCATCGCCTTGAGAGCGTCTTCGCCGAAGAACAGGCCGGAGAGGCCCAAGGTGGCGACATCCAGCGCATAGACCTCGGTGACGTAGCGATGCGGTTTCGGATCATTGTTGGGCGGACAGGGGCCATCGTAGCCGCCGCGCGGACCCGCGAGACCCGAATCCTTCGGATAGAAATACGTGTACACGTTCGCGCCGCGAAGCCCGTGATCGGTCGGGCCGATGGGATTGCCTTTCAACACGAATCCCGAGCTCTCCTGGCCCTCGCGCAGCGCGGTGATCGTCGGCGGAATGTCGATCAGCACCCAGTGCACGAACGACACCCGCGGCGTGTCCGGGGGAATGGTGACACCGGCCTTGTTGACCAGCGACAGGTCGTGCGGAACATCGAGGTCGGTCATGATGAGCGCATAGGAGCGCGTGCCCGCCGGGCCGGCCGACCAGGATACGGCCGGACTGATGTTGTACTCGGAGGGGGGCAGTTTCACCGGCGGACAGTACGCCGCCCTCACCGGCAGTCGTCCGTCCGGCCCGAGTCCGCCCACGGTCACCTGTAGGGTCGCCTGCGCGGCGGCGCCGCTCATCGCCAGGCCGGCCGCACCGGCTGCGGCGAGGCACGCCGCGTGGATGAGCCGCTCCCGGGAGCGGCGGCGCTTTGGCCGATGTTCACTTGGCAAGGGGATCGGGTCGCATCTGGAATTTCACGACGTTGCCCAGGCTGCCTCTGCCGCCGGGCAGGTGCCAGATGGCATTCTCGCCATAGTCGGCATACAGTCCGCGCCCCTTCCAGCCGGTGTTCGGATCATCGATGCGCCCATCCATGCCGCGCTGATAGAAATTCATGGGATACGGAACGCGCAGGGTGATCCATTTGCCGGTGGACGGAAACAGCACGCGCAGTGAATCGGATCCGGTGCCGTTGGCGATCGGAATGTCCTTGCCGAGCCCCAGGGTGTCGAACTGGTCGACGAAATTGTAGTAGTGATAATCGACCGCGATTTCATCGGTAACGCCCTTGAAGCGCGGCCCCGGCGCCGGATAGAGCGTCCAGCCTTCGCGGCAATGCTGCCCGTTCACGGCCTGGGGACCGTCCAATATCTTGCACTTGCTGCGATCGAAGCTCGCCAGATGCCCGCTGCCGGCGAGCGCGGTCCAGATGATGCCCTTCGAGTCCACGTCGATGCCGCGCGGGGTGAATCCCATGCCTTTGGCCGCCGGATTCTTCATGTCGAACGGCGGTTCATAGGCCTCCCCGAGGCAGGTTTTCGGATCGATGCGCACGATCTTGCCGGGAAAGGGCAGCGGCACGGTGACCCAGACGCTGCCGTCGACGGGGTTGGGAATCACGCCATAGGGATTCGGCATCACGATGGGCACGTCGATGCCGGGTTCGACCTTGCCGTCGCGGTTGACGTCGATATAGCCCCGGCACCAGCCCTGTGCCTTGGCCTCGTCGCCGGTTTCATCGAGCACCCGGGTCTTCACCCAGCCGACCACATCGGCGCCGCGCGCGTTGGCATACACGGTGCGGTCCGGATCGCTCGCGAATCGCATGTGGTGGGTGTCGAAACAGATGTTGACGAAATGGAATTTGCGCGTCTTCGGATCCCAGTATCCCAGCTGGCGGCGGCTGCGCGACAGCGGCGACAGCGCGAAGCTCGGATGCGTCTGGCACCACGCCGGCTGGTCGGTGGGATTGCGGAATCGCGTGGTGAACCAGACGCGTCCGAGTTCATCGAGCGCGCCGTGATTCGGATTGGCCGGATCGGTCCAATAGATCTGGTTGCCCCAATAGGGCGAGGGCTGCGGCATCGACTGCGGCTTGGCGGGCGGTCCCGGATCGGCGCTGGTCGGTATGCGGAAATGCTCCTCGGAATTCTTGATCGGATCGACGATCAGGAACAGATCATTGCCCCAGTCGACGCCGTAGATCGGTCCGTAGGCGTTGACCGTCGGATTGCGCTTGTCGGTGACGAAGGTGTCGTGCGCAAAGGTGGCCGGATCGCCCCACTCCCACAAGGTGAGCACCAGATTGCGCTCCAATCCCGCCGGGCGCGGCGGCTGCGGCGGCACTTCGCCCGCGGCGATGCGGTCCGTCCAGTCCGAGAACATTTTCAGCGCGCGCTCGCGTCCGAAGCCGCTGAAGGCGGCGCTCATGGCGGCACCGTCCTGCCCGACCTGCGCCCGGTGATCCCACTTCGCCGTGGATGATCCCAGGCTGTCGAAGGCGGCCGGAAACTCGCGCGTCGCCTTGCTGCCGAGCTCGTGACAGGTCTCGCATTCCAATTTCATCTGGTTGATCCACTGATCCTGCACCCGCATGTTCGGGCTGATGCCGTTGCCCGCCGGCCCGGTGCCGGGGAATTCGGATTTCAACGGCACCTCGGCCAGGGCGTACCAATAGCTGGCCGGATAGTATTGGGCCGCCGCCTGGGGCGTCGGGGCGATCACCGCCTGCAGCGCCAGCTGATGGCCGGGTGTGGCCGTCACCGGCGTCGAATCCACCAGACCGTAGCCGCGCACCCATACCTTGTAATTCGCCGTGGGCAGATCCGGCAGCACGTAACGACCCTTGTCGTCGGTCACCACGATCTTGCGCAACTTGGTCGGGGTATCAGTGGTTTCGGCGATCACCCAGACCCCGGCCTCCGGCCCCTTCGGCGAGGTCACCACGCCGCCGATGTCATCCGAATCGATGTCGACCAGCTGCGCCGGCTTGCCCGACATCTGCGTGCATCCCGCCCACAATGCCACCGCGACCGACATGAGCAGCAGCGATGCGCTGCGGGTTATTTGACTGTTCACACTACCCCCCCCGGAATGGTCAGGCTCGACATCGTGACCATGAATACGCACTATGCCCGCACACCCACACCTGGGCAACCGCGCGTTGGCGCAACGGCTTGCCGCGGCAACCGAGCACTGCGGCAACCGCTCGCCGCGGCTGTCGTGTCCGCGGCTGTCGGGCCGCGCCCTTCAATCATATCGATAGAGTGTCACCCGCTGGATGACCGGTGGCCCGGGCAGAAAGCGCAATCCGCTGCCCGATTGATTGATCTCGGCCTGCTCGGCCAGCTTGTAATTGAGCAGGATGTCGTCGCCGTTGACCTTGCGCGTGGCCACCCAGTGACCGTCCTCGAAGCGGCCGACCTCGGCATCCGCGATGCCGGCGATTGCCGGACCCGGTGTGCGCGGCTGGAATGTGACCTGGACGTCCGACCCGGCGATCAGGAACTCATTGGCGCCGAGCGCCACCGCCAGTCCGTAGCCGAGTTCCGACAGGAAACCCTGGTCGCGAGTCGAGCGGCGCAGCTCCACTTTGAGGGTGTAATCGCCGAGCACGATGTCCTGCGAGGGCTTGGCCTTGTTGAGCCAAGCGGCGCCGATGGCGCCGCTCGCCTGGTGTGCCAGGATCACCGGCGCCAGATTGTGCAGCACGGAATAGCCCTTGGCGAGCGGCGTATTGTCGAAATCCTCGGTGCCGGGCGTCCCCTTGTCCGGCCGGAAATTGATCAGCCATGCCGTGTCGTCGATGCCGAAGGGCGAGTAGCCGATCGCGGCATGCGCGCCGATGGCGAAGAACGCATTGGCGATGCCGTGCGCGTCGGCCGCAGATTCCGGAATGAACAGCGGATTGTCGTCGCGATGAAAATTCGCGACGATCTCGTCGAAATTGGGCGCGTACACGTCCGGGCTGTTGAAATCGATCGACGGCGCCCCGGCCTTCCAGACATCCAGCAGGTAATACTGCGGACCGCCCGCCGGGTAGGGATGCGTGCGCTTCGACCAGATCTCCGCGAGCGCGGTGTTGGTGAAGACCGGCAGTGGGTACACGGCCTTGCCCGCCGCGCTCACGTGGTTCAAATAGCGCGCGTAGCTCCAGGCCATGAACAGGTCATCCGTGATCGGGCCCTCGCCGAACACCTGCGTCCAAGTGCCCCGGCTCTTCGAGCCGGCATCGGCCCAATGGCGCGCGAGCTCCGGCGACAGGTGTGCCTTGTGCGCCCCGAGGTATTGCATCAACTCCGCCGGCACCGCCGCGGCGAAAGCCTTTTCCCCCGCCGCGCCCCGGTCGCGCGAATCGCCGTTGAGTCCGACCTCGTTCTGCATCTGCATCATGAGCACGGTATGCCGGTCGTCCACCGCTTTCAGGTGCTGCATCAAGGCCACATAGGCACGGGTGTCGGCCTCCAGGGCCGCGCTGCTGAAGGGCGAAAGGATCTCCACGGATCGGCCGTTTTGCAGACGCGCCCGCGCAAAGCGCCGCTGATCGCGCTTCACCCAGGCCGGCGCGAAGCTCGATATGCCGTTCTTCCAGGTGCCGAACCACAGGAACACGATGCGCTGATGGTGCTTGCGGGCGGCATCGATGAGACCGTCCACCAGCGAGAAATCGAAGCGTCCCTCCTCCGGTTCGATCCAGTCCCAGCCGAGCGCGAGCAGCACGGTGTTGAGATTCAGCCGCTCGAGCTCCGGCCAGATCGTGCTCATGTTGACCAGCGTGGATGACGCGGTGCCGCGCAGTTCGGCGCCGAGGATCAGCCAGGGCTCGCCGTCGACGATGAGTTGGGTGGCAGCGCCGCGTTTCTCGAGATGCGGAATCTCCGATGCAGCCCTCGACGTCGGAGCACCGCACAGGCCGGCGCACAGCAGCGCCGCCGGCCAGAAAAACAGCGCCCGGCGGCCCCGCCGTGCGAAGAATCGCATGACGGGGCGGCCGGGCAATTTGGATCTCAATTCAGACCGTATATTGACGTTGTCGATTTACGCTTATTGGAACTTGAAGTGGAAGGTCAGCGCCCACTCGCGCGGCCTTCCCGGCGCGCCCGTGTCCACACCCGTGCCCGGCACGATGTAGCCGTTGTACCGGTAGTACTTGTCCGTCAGGTTGGTGCCGGCCAGTTCCGCATCCCATTTGTTGTTCGCGGGATGATAGGTGAGTCGGCCGTTCATCAGCCCGAAGGACGGGATGTAGGCGCGGTTGGTGTAGTCGTTGGTGGTGTAGACATTGCTCTCCCAGCCGTAGTCGACGCGCGCGGTGACCCGCTGTGCCTCCGGCAGCTTGATGTCGTACTGCGCGCCCACCGCGTAGGAGTTCTCCGGTGCATAGGCCAGCACCTGGCCGATGGTGATCTTGGCCGTGGTTCCGGGCAGCAAGGCGCTCACCCGCGCATCGTCGTACTCATACGAGTAGTTGAGCAGCAGGCCGTCGATGATCTCCCACTGGCCCTCGAACTCGATGCCCTTGGAGAACGCGGTGCCGCCGTTGCGGGTCACATTGATGTTGTTCTGATCGACGCCCACCTGGATGTCCTTGTACTGCTGGTAGTACACGGTCAGGTTGGAGATCAGCCGGTGGTTGAACCACTCCGTGCGCGCGCCGACCTCGTAGTTGTCCAGGGTCTCGGGCTGATACGGGATCACCAACGGCGGGCCGCCTCCCGGAGGGTTGGTGGTGGTGGCACCACCGCGGTCGAAGCCCTGGGAATACAGGGCATAGGTCATGAAGTCCGGCGTCCACTGGTATTGCAGCGAAACTTTAGGCGCCGTGTTGTGGAACGCCAGATACTGCGGGATGGTTCCCGGCAGCAGCGCACCCGTGGTGGCGTCGCTGGCCGCCGGTTCGCAGCACAAGAGCGGAATCGGGAACGCCGGCGTCATGGTGCGCACGCTGACCCGGTCCTCGTTGTAGCGCACGCCCGCGGTGGCGCTCAGATCGTCGGTGATCTTGTAGTTCCATTCCGTGAACAGCGCCCAACCGTGGCTGTAGTTGTACACCAGCTGGTTGACGTTGTTGTTGGAGAGCACCGGCCCGTTCGGTCCCGGGGTGGTCTGGTAGCCGAAGCCGTTGGCGGCCAGATAGGCGATGGCCGCGGCATTGGCCACCGGGTTGATTTCCTCGACCAGCTCGTTCTGCAGCCAGTTCTGGCGGTTCGCGCGGCGGTTGTCCTCGTAGTAGTAGATGCCGTCGGTGCCGGTCAGGCGGCTGCCGTTGAAGTTCAGCTGTGCCTCCAGGTTCTCTTCGTCCTGCTCGTTGTAGTTCTTGCCGGAGAAGATGTTGTAGGCCGTGCCGCTGAAATTCTCGTAGTCGAAGTTCTCGACCTCGCGATAGCCGCCGAGGAACTTGGTCTGCCACTTGTCGGTGATGTCGAACTTGGCCGTGGTCGCGAAACCGCGGATGTTGGTCCACGGATCCGGTCCGACGTAGTTGATCGACGTCTTGTACTGCTGGTTGGCGCCGAACGCCCAGGATTGCGGAATCGGGAACAATTGCTTGCCGTTGGGGCCGAGCAATTGGTTGTACAAGCAGGTCAGGTCAGGATTCTTGGCGCCCGGCGGCGTGGTGTTGTGGCAATTGGCGCTGGTGTTGATGGACCAGTCGGTGCCCGGTTCGCCGTTGTTGCGGTCGTAGACGTAGGACACGTCGAAGCGCAGCGAGAACCGCGAGGTCGGCTTCCACAGCACGTCGTAGTCGGCCATGATGTCGTCTTCGGCACCGTACATTTCGTTGTTGCTGACGCTCTGCACATAGCCGCCCTTCGACAGCTTGGCCATGGTCAGCTTGGTGAGCAGCGTATCGGTGATCGGAAGATCGATGTACGCGGTGGCGTCCATGCGGTTGTAGGAACCGGTGGTCAGCTTGACTCGGGCGCCGTATTCATCGGACGGCAGTTTGGTGACGTACTGGATGGCACCGCTCATGGTGTCCTTGCCGAACAAGGTGCCCTGCGGGCCGCGCAGCACCTCCATGTGGTCCACCTCGAGGATGTCGCCTTGCGGAACACCGAAGGTTTCCGGGTGGGCGATGCCGTCGTAGTAGATCGTGACGTCCTGGGTGCCGCGGATGCCGAATCCGCCTTCCTGCAGACCGAAGAATCCGTTCGAGCCGTGGATCACCAGGCCCGGCACCATGTGGTTCAGCTCGATCTGATTGTCGATGCCGCGGGCCTCGACCTGTTCGCCGCTGACCACCGCGATCGAGATCGGGACCTCCTGCAGGTCCTCCGAGCGCTTGCGCGCGATCACCGTGATTTCCTCCAAGCCGCCGGCGTTTGCGGATTCGTCCGCCGCCGCCGGTGCCGTTGCCGTCGCCGCGTGCACTCCCGCACAGGACACTAGTGTTGCGATTGCCAGACCAATGCGCCTGACCAGCCGGTGATTTGTTGCCGCCATTGTAATTCGCCCCCTGTTGACCAAAAGTCTCATCCGCCCGTCTGGGCTTCTTTGTATGCAGCGAAGCCCGCCACGGGAGGCATCCACTGAGATGCTCTGTGCTAAATACGCACGAGCGTCGTTATTCCTCATCTTAGTCGATGAGGGGGATGGCGGCGAATCCGGACGACTGTTGCGTTTTAACTACACAAGCCGTCCGGCGATGGTATCGGTACCTTTCAATACTTCATGCTGAAGGTGATTCCCCACTCGCGCGGCGGCGCCACCTCGCCGAAAGCCCAACCCTCCTGGGTGATGTGCAGCGAGTTGGTAAAATAATAGGCATCGGTGAGATTGGTGCCATACGCGGAGACGTTCCAGGGAGCGCCCGCCTTCTGATAGGTCAGGCGCGCATTCAACAGGCCAAAACCGTCCTGGTGCACGGTGAACACCGGATCGATGTTCGATTCGGTCGAAGTCTCATAGACATAATCGCCGCGCAGCGTCAGGTTGCCTTGGTTGAGGCTCCAGCGGTATTGCGCCCCCAGATCGTAGGTCATCTTGGGCGACCACGGGAACGCGGTGTCCTTCTGCAGATCCGTCTGCCCGCCGGTGTCGGTATAGGCAGTCTTGAGCACGCCGATGTTGAGGTTCACGGTCAGCCGATCGGTGGCGGCCCACAGGCTTTCGAGTTCCAGGCCCTTGACCAGGCCCGCACCGGCGTTTTCCGTCGCCTGCACCACGGTCTCGCCGTAGGGCAGATCCACCTTGACCTGGATGTCCTTGTACTCGCCGTAGAAGGCCGACAGATTGAACCTCAGGTGTTTGTCGAACAGATCGGACTTCAGGCCGATCTCGTAGTTGTCGAGAGTCTCGGGTTTGTATGGGATGGGCACATTGGTCGCGGTGTTGAAACCGCCGGCGTTGAACCCCTTCGAGTAGGTCGCGTAGGTCATGATGTTCGGCTGCCATTGATACTGCAGAGAGGCGCGCGGCGTGAAATTGTTGAACGTCGCGGTGCGCGGCGGCACGAGTTCCCCCCCGCCCGGCTGCAGATTATCCGGCAGCCGCGTGCAGCACACCAGGCTCTCGACCGGGGCCGGATAGAGGATGGTGTCGTTGTCCTCCGTGTTGTACCGCGCACCCACGGTGAATGACAACTTGTCGGCCAGCTTTGCCGTCCATTCCGAATAGGCGGCATAGCCCTCGATGATGTTGTCGTATTCGTTTTGGTTGAAGCTCGGCGTGCGGCCGCCGAGCGCGGCCGATTGCGCCGCCAGCGTCCCCGTCTCGAGGTCGGTATAGGTCCAGCTGATGCTGGCGCGCAGGAACTTATCCTTGTAGTAATACAGGCCGGTGGTGCCCTTCAACCAGTCGGAATTGAAGGCGAGCTGCAATTCCTGGGTGAACTCGGTGGAGATGCCGCCGGTGGCATTCGAAATCAGCACATAGGGCGTGCCGTTGTGGTTCGCGAGCTTGCTGAACCATTCGTCGCGGTAGCCGGTGAGCGAGCGGATCCCCCAGTGATCCGACAGGGCGAGGTTCAAATCGAGGGTGAAGTCATAACTCTTGTAGTCGTAGCCCTCGTCGCCGTCGTGGGTCGGGCTGTCGGCTTCCCAGAGCTTCTGGGCGCCGAAGTCCAGATTCGGGTTGACCTTCAGGCCGATGGTGTTGAGCACGCACAGCGGCCCGGGGATCTTGCCGGTGTACTCCGGCGGAATCGGATCGCCCTTGCAGACCAGATCATTCTGGGTGCTGACGTTGGCCGGCTGATTCGCGGTTTCGCCGGTGTACGCGAAGATGAAGCGCGCATTGAAGGCATCGGTCGGCTTTAACAGCGCGTCGAATCGCGCCACCGTGTACCGATCCGCTCCGTCGTAGTCGTTGGTGCCGATGTCGCGCACATAGCCGCCATGCTGCAGGGAGGCGCCGGTGATCTTCGTATAGAACACGTCCGTCCACGGGATGTTGAGCGTGCCGGTGGCGTCCACGTGCTCATAGCTGCCGAAGGTGAATTTCGAGCTCGCGGAAAAGGTGTCGCTCGGCTTGGTGGTGACGTACTGAATCGCGCCGCCGATGGCATTCTTGCCGAACAGGGTGCCCTGGGGACCGTTGAGAACCTCGACGCGATCCACGTCCACCACATCCATCAACTGACCCGCGGTGTTCGAATGCGCGATGCCGTCGACGTACACGGCAACGTCCGGAACGCCTCGAAGACGGATGTCCGACTGATTGGGTCCGGCGTTGGTATTGCGGATCTGCAGATTGGGCACCACGCTGCTGAGCGCGATCATGTCGGTGATGCCGCGCTCCTCCAGGGCCTCGCTGGAAAGCGCAGTCACCGTGATCGGCACGTCTTGCACGTTCTCCTGGCGGAACCGCGCGGTCACGATGATTTCGCCCAGCACGTTTTCGTCGCCGGACGCCGTTGTCTGGGCGGCGTTTTGCGCGTCGGCCGCGAGCGCGTGCCCGCTGATTGCCAGACAGGTGATTGCAATGCCGGATCTGAATCGCATGAAGGCTCTCCCCGTGAGCTTTTGACGACGGCGGCCGTCATTTCGACGGCTCTTGAGGGTAAAGAGCGTTTGCGATCGGGAACGGATACCCCCCGCCGGAAAATATTTATTTGATGATCAGGTGCGCCGGATCGGGGCGCGACCGGAGGGCACCCTGGGCGAGCAGGATGTCGGCCCAATACTTCAGGTCGGCGCCGGGCACGGTCACCTCGAGCGTGGGCAGCGTGATCGACGCGACGGCATCGGGAGGCAGCCGCGTGATCCGGCCGACGATCTCCCGGGCCTTGGCCGGATCATGCGCCAGGAACTGCGTGGCCTCCTGCAGCCCCTCGCGGAACCCCTGGATCGCCGCCGGATTGTTCCTCGCCCACTCGCGGGTGGAGACGTAGTAGATGGCGAACAGGCCGTCCGGCATTTCAAGGTAATAAGGCGCCACCAGGACGCCGGTCCTCGATCGCAGGATGCGCTGCGAGTACGGCTCATTGGTCAACACGGCGTCGACGTTGCCGGAACGCAGAATGTCGCCGGCCTGGGCCATCGGCACCTCCACGAAATTCACCTTTCTGTCATCTGCCCCGTGCAGGGTGAGCCAGCGGCGAAACAGCACGTGCATGTTCGCGCCGATGCCCGGCACACCCACCCGCCTGCCTTCGAAGTCCTTGGCGGTGCGGATCGACACCCCGGGGCGGGCGACTGCGATCGGGCCGCCCCTGCTGTGGATGTCGTTGACCGCGCCGCCGGCCACCGCGACGATGTCGAGGCCACCGTCTACCGCCTGCAGCAGCACCGGTGGCGTCGCGGCGCCGATCTGCACGCTGCCGCCCACCAGCGCCGACGGAATCGTGGAATTGAGCGCGACCAGCACCAGGCTCACATCGAGCCCGCGCTTGGCGAACAGGCCCTGATCGGCGGCAATGAACAATCCGGCGCAGCTCATGGTGTTGGTGTAGCCGACGCTGAGCCGCACCGGCTCGGCGGCCCGCGCGCCGCCGCCCAGTCCGGCGCACACGATGGCGAACGCCGCCAGATGCCGTCTCATATGCGCCGGTGCGTGTGCCGGCGTGTGCGTGCGGCACCTGGGACGCAGCATCATTTGGCGAGCGGGTCAGGGCGCATCTGGAATTTGACCACGTTGCCGAGCGTCCCCCGGCCGCCCGTCATTTGCCACACGGCATTCTCGCCGTAGTCGGCATACAGGCCACGTCCCTTCCAGCCGGCCTTCGGATCATCGATACGACCGTCCATGCCGCGCTGGTAGAAGTTCATCGGATAGGGCACCCGCAGCGTGAGCCATCGGCCGGTCGCCGGAAACAGCACGCGCAGCGAATCGGACCCGGTGCCGTTGGCGATGGGAACATCATTGCCCAGCCCCAGGGTGTTGAACCGGTCGACGAAATTGTAATAGTGATAATCGACCGCGATCTCATCCGTCATTCCCTTGAATTTCGGCCCCGGCACCGGATAGAGGGTCCATCCCTCGCGGCAATGCTGGCCGTCGACGGCCAGCGGCCCGTTCAGCACCTTGCATTTGCGGCGGTCGAAGCTCGCCAGGTGTCCGCTGCTCGCGAGCGCCGTCCAGATGACGCCTTTGGAATCCACGTCGATGCCGCGCGGCGTGTAGCCGATGCCCTTGGTGCTGGTGGTGTCGAACGGCGGCTCGTACGCCTCGCCGACGCAGGTCTTCGGGTCGATACGCACGATCTTGCCGGGAAAGGGCAGCGGCACGGTGACCCAGACGCTGCCGTCCACCGGATTCGGGATCACGCCGTAGGGATTCGGCATGTCGATCGGCCGGTCGATGCCCGGCTCGACCTTGCCGTCCTGGTTGATGTCATAATATCCGCGGCACCAGCCCTGCGCCTTGGCGACGTCGCCGGTCTCATCGAGCACCCGCGTCTTCACCCAGCCCACCACATCGGCGCCGCGCGCGTTGGCGTACAGGGTCCGATCCGGATCATCCGCGAAGCGGATGTGATGGGTGTCGAAGCAGATGTCGACGAAGGTGAATTTGCGGGTCTTCGGATCGAAGTATTCGATCTGGCGCCGGCTGCGGTTCAGCGGCGACAGCGCGAAGCTCGGGTGGGTGGCGCAGAATGCCGGCTGCTGGGTGGGATTGCGGAACTTGGCCGCGAGCCATACGCGGCCGAGCTCGTCGATGGTGCCGTTGTTCGGATTGACCGGATCGGTCCAATAGATCTGGTCTCCCCAGTAGGCCGAGGGCTGCGGCATGGATTGCGGCTTGTTCGCCGGACCGGGATCCGCCGACATCGCAATCTTGACCCGATCCGCGGTGTTCTTCACCGGGTCGACCATCAGCAGATAATCGTTGCCGAAGTCCACGCCGTAGATGATGCCGTTTGCGTTGCGCGTCGGATGGCGGGCGTCGGTGACGAAAGTGTCGTGCGCGAAGGTCGCCGCATCGCCCCATTCCCACGAGGTGAGCACCAGGTTGCGCTCCATTCCCGACGGACGCGGCGGCGCCTCGGGCAACTCCCCGGCCGCGATCCGGTCGGTCCATTCGGAGAACATCTTCAGCGCGCGATCGCGCCCGTAGCCGCTGAAGGCGGCGCTCATGTGCGCGCCATCCTGGCCCACCTGCATGCGGTGATCCCATTTGTCGCGCGAGGATCCCAGGCTGTCGAAGGCCGCGGGAAACTCGCGCGTCGCCTTGGTGCCGAGCTGATGGCAGGTTTCGCACTCGAGCTTCATCTGGTTGACCCAGTTGTGCTGCGACTTCATTTCCGGGCTGATGCCGTTGCCCTGCGGCCCCGTGCCGGGAAAGTCCGATTTCGGCGGCACTTCGGCCAGTGCATACCAGTAATTGGCGGGATAATACTGCGCCGCGGCGGCGGCGTCGGACGCAATCGTCGCAGTCAATGCAAGATGAGTCCCCGGCCTGGCATGCACCGGCGTGGAATCCATCAGACCATAGCCGCGCACCCAGACCTGGTAGGAAGCGGGGGGCAGATCCGGAATCACGTATCGTCCGCGATCATCGGTCACCACGATTTTGCGGAACTTCGTCGGGAAATCCGTGGTTTCGGCGATCACCCACACGCCGGCCTCCGCGCCGTGCGCGCTTTGCACCACGCCGCCGATGTCATCCGCATCGATGGCTACGCCCTGCGCCGCATCGGCCGCCCGCGCCTGCCCGCCACCCAAAACGGCGGTCAGTCCCGCGGCCGCCCATATGAACCCTGCCCAGTTTTTCATGCTACCCCCCGCGTCAAAAATGCGTATTGAACGTCAGAGCCACCGCGCGCGGCCTCCCGGCCCCGCCCAGTGCCCAGCCCTCCTGGGTGATGTTGAGACCATGAATCAGATAGAACTGATCGGTCAAATTCGTCCCGCTGAGCGCGACGCTCCAGTTCGCGCCGGCCTTCTGAAAAGCGAGCCGTGCATTCAACAACCCATAGCTGTTGAGCCGCACCGCAAACAGCGGGTCGATGTTGGTCTCGGTGTGATCGACCCAGGTGTAATCGCCGCGCAGCGTCAGCTGGCCGCCCGGAACATTCCAGGCATATTGCGCGCCGGCGTTGTAATTGTATTCGGGCGAGAAGGGGAATGCCGTGCCGAGCGTCAGATCGACCGCATCGCCCACGTTGGTGTATTTGGAATCGAGCCAGCCGGCCGCCAGGTCGATCACGAGCCGGTCGGTCGCCAGCCAGGTGCTCTGGAACTCCAGCCCCTTGACCTCGCCCGCCCCCGCATTGCCGGTCGCCTGCACCACGGTTTGCCCATACGGCAGCACGATCGTGACCTGGATGTGATCGTAGAATCCGTAGAAGGCGGTGGCGTTCAGACGCAGCCGCCGATCCAGCAAGTCGGACTTCAGACCGACTTCGTAGTTCTCCAGCGTTTCCGGCTGATACGGCGTCGGTGCGGCGCCGACCAGATTGAATCCGCCGGCATTGAAACCCTTGGAATAGGTCGCGTAGCTGGTCACTTCGGGCGTCCAATCGTATTGCAGGGACAGCCTGGGGGTGAATTGCTTGAAGATGGCACTTTGCGGCGGGAACAGCGCCGGCCCTCCCGGGGTGAGATTCCCAAGCAGCTCGCAGCACTCGGTGCTCACCGCCGGTGCGGGGAACACCAGCGTGGTGTTCGTCTCCGAGGTATAGCGGCCGCCGGCCGTGGCCGAGAATCCTCCGCCGAGCCTCGCGGTCCATTCGGAGAACAGCGCCCACCCCTGGATGTCGGCCTTGGACTGCGACTCGTTCAATCCCGCGGACCTGCCGCCGAGGGCCACGGATTCCGCCCCGTACGGTGCGGTCAGCAGATCGGAGTAGTCCCAGCTCACGCTCGCCTTCGAATTGGTGTTCCGATAGTAGTACAGGCCGCTGGTGCCGCTCCACCGTTCGTCCTTGTACGCCAGCTGCAGTTCCTGCGTGAATTCCCTGCTGACACCCGCATTGGTGTTGGTGAGCAGGAACAGCGGGGTGCCGTCGTTATCGGACAGCTGCGACCAGGAGATGTCGCGATAGCCGCTGATCGAATGCAAGCCCGAATGCGCGGAGAGATTCCATTGCACGTCCGCTTCGTAGCCGAAACTGGTGTAATTGTAGCCCATCGGCCCGTTTGTGTTGGAGGCGACCAGCCACTTTCCCTGCGCCCCGAAGTCGAGTCCGGGGTTCACGGTGAGGCCGATCAGGTCGAGCACGCACAGCGGACCCGGAATCTTGCCGCTGTAGCCCGGCGGTATGGGGCTTCCGGGGCACACCGGGTTGTTGGCCATGTTGACGAACGGCGGCTGATTGGTGTTTTCGGCGTTGTAATTGAAATTCAAGCGCGCGCTGAAACCGTCGCCGGGCTTCCAAAGTACGTCCAGCCTGGCGATTTTTTTTCGTTCCGCGCCCTCGTATTCGCCGCTGTCGATGTTGCGCACATAGCCGTCGCTGTTGAGCGAGGCACCCACCACCTTGGTGAGCAGAGTCTCGCTGATCGGCACGTTCAACGTACCCGACGCGTCCACCCGGCCGAAGGAACCGAAGCTCAGTTTGGAGCTGCCGCCGAATTGATCCGACGGCGGAACGGTGATGTATTGAATTGCGCCGCCGATCGCGTTCTTGCCGAACAGCGTGCCCTGCGGTCCTTCGAGCACCTCGATGCGCGCGACATCCACGAAATCCATCAGCTGACCCGCGATGTTCGTGTAGGCGACTCCGTCCACGTAGACCGCGACATCCGGGATGCCCCGGACGCGGATATTGGAGAAATTCGCACCGGACTGATTCTGTTTGATCTGGACGTTGGGCACCACGCCGCTCAGATCCAGCAGGTCGTCCATGTCGCGCCGCTCCAGTGAGGCGCCGCTCAGCGCGGTGATGGCGATCGGCACCTGCTGCAGATTCTCTTCGCGCCGCCTGGCCGTCACGATCACGTCGGCGAGGACGCCGCCCGAGCTCGCGTCCTCATCCGCGCCGCCCGCCGATGACGCCCGGGCGGCCGCCAGGGCGCGGGCATTCGCCGATCTGACCGCCCACGCCAGCCGCGATCCCTGCCACATTGCGCCGATGCCCTCGCCGGCGAATTGCCCGGCGGCGTGCGGCGAATCGGCGCCGTGCGGCGGGGCCGGCTCGTTCGGGGGGCGCGGGAAGACGGTGACCGTCTGCTCGTCGATGTGGCGAAAGGTGCAGCCGGTGCCCATCAGGATCCTCTCGAGGGCCTCGTCCGAGGTGAAGTTGCCGACGGCTCCCGCGGTGCGCAGATCATCGAGTTCCTCGCTCACGTAGACGACCTGAAAGTGGCGCTCCTGGGCGAGCGCCTGCAGCGCGGGGCCGAGCGCCTGCGCATGGATGTTGGTCGGCATGCGGATCGACGTGGCTTCGTCGGCGATGCTCATACCGGCACAGGCAAACCAGGCGATGATGCCGGCGACGGCAACCGCTGCACGCATCGACATTGTCCCTCCCCCGAGGTTCACCGGCCCGCTTGTGCACCGCGCGGCTCTTGTGCCCGATTCTACCGGCGACTGACGTGGATCACGTCACCGGTCTCGTTGATGATGATGTCGCGGCGCGTGCGCAGGAACCTCACCAGCGAGGCCGGATCGGTCGACGAAAACACCCCGCTGATGTGGAAATCGTTCAGTCCCGCATCATCGATCACCAACTGGCGGTCGTTGTAGCGGTTGATCTCATCGGCGACATCGGCCAGGGTCGCGGATTCGAACACCAACTGGCGCTGCGTCCACGCGGTGGCCGCGGCAATGTTGGCGTGCACCGGCCGGGCCGCGGAGGTCGAGGTCGGGGTTGAAGCCACGGTGAGCTGCTCGCCGGCCGCCAGCAGCGAGTCACCCACCGATACGCGGCCCTCGATCACCGTGATCACGGTACCTTGCCGCTTCTGATACACGTCGAATTCGGTTCCGACGGCGCGGATACTCGCATCGCCGCTGCGCACCACGAACGGACGCATCTTGTCCTTTGCCACCCGGAACAGCGCCTGACCCGCGAGCAGATCCACGGACCGCTCGGCATCCGCGAAGCGCACCCGGATTCGGGAGCGGGAGTTCAATTCCACGGTTGAACCGTCGGCGAGGGCAATCGAACGCTGTTCGCCGATCTCCGTGGCATAGATACCGCGGTGCAGAGTCAGTGTGGTCAGCTCGACGACGGCCACGACCAGCAGCGATGCGGCGATGCCGTACAGCGCGGGAATCGCCAGGCGTCGCGCTGCGCGGGCCGCAGCTGCGCCGGCGCGACGCGCAACCGCGGTGGGCGGCGCGCTCACGTCGTCCAATCTGACCACGGTGTCCTCGGCGCCCGCCAGGGCGATCAGGTCTGATTCCTGGTAACGCCGCTTGGGATCGAGCGCGACGCCCGTGTTCCAGACGACGGCGGTTTCCAGGTAGGCGCGCACATGGTCGGGCGACTGTCGCAGCCACGCGTTGAACTGCCGGCGCACCTCCGCATCGGCGCCACCCGTGCGAAATTCCACGAACCATTCCGCGGCCTCCTCGCAGACCTGTGCATTGAGCTTCGCGCGGCTGTCGATGCCGGTCATCTGTGCGAATCCAGGCGTTTTCGGAACTGTACCAGGGCCTTGGCCAGGTATTTCTTGACCATGGGCCTGGACACGCCGAGCCGCCCGGCAATCTCGTCGAGGGTCAGGCCATCGCGCCGATGCAGCAGAAATACCGCCCGGGCCTTGGGTGTCAGATCCTGTAGGGCCTGCTCCAGTTCCACGACGCACTCCTGCGCGCTGACTTCAAGCGCAGGATCCGCCTCGCCGGCCGGTTCGACCAACATGTCCTCAAGTTCGGATGTGTGTGGCGTCGCGGCCTCGCGCAGCAGGTGTTGCTGCGCGACATGCCGGGCCACGGTGAACAGATAGGCCTCCGGCGAGCGGATCGACTCCTGGTTGGGCACCCGCAGCAGGCGCAGGAACACCTCTTGAACGATATCGGCAATGTCCGCCCGGTTGCGCACCCGGCGCGCGACGAAACGGCGCAGCGGCTCGCCGTGATTGGTCGCGAGGTCGGCCACCCAATCGCGCTTGCCTTCGATCGCCACGGGCAACCCCGCATGGACTGTCATGCCGTCATAGAGCGCTACGCGACCCGGTCGATACCCCCCTGTCGGGAAAATATTTGCCGGGCGCCGAAACGTTGCCGGGCGCTAATGTGCCAGCGGATCCGGGCGCAGCTGAAATTTCACCAGCGCGCCCAGCGATCCCTTTCCGGTTTCGATGTGCCAGACAGCGTTTTGACCATAATCCGCGTACATTGCCCGGCCCTTCCAGCCGCCCTTCGGATCGTCGATGCGCCCGTCCATGCCGCGCTGGTAAAAATTGAGCGGATAGGGCACCCGCAGAATGATCCACTGGCCCGTCTTCGGCAGCAGCGCCAGCAGCGAGTCCGAACCGGTGCCGTTGGCAAGCGGCACGTCCTTGCCGAGGCCGAGGGTGTTGAATTGATCGACGAAATTGTAGTAATGAAAATCCGCACCCACCTGCGTGCCCTGGAACTTCGGACCCGGTGCCGGGTACAGGGTCCAGCCCTCGCGGCAATGCTGACCGTCCACCGACTCGGGGCCGTCGAGAATCTTGCACTTGCGCCGGTCGAAGCTCGCCATCTGCGCGCTGCCGGCGAGCGCGGTCCAGATCACGCCCTGGCTGTCGATGTCGATCCCGCGCGGCGTATAGCCGTTGCCGGTGGCTGCGGACTTGTCGAACGGCGGTTCGTAGGCCTCACCGATGCAGGTCTTCGGATCGACCCGCACGATGCGCCCCGGGGTGGGCTCGGGCACGGCACCCCAGACGCTGCCGTCGATCGGGTCCGGAATGACGCTGTAGATGCCGGCGCTCGCCACCGGCACGTCGACCGCCGGGTCAACCTTGCCGTCGCGCTTGATGTCGTGATAGGGCTTGCACCAGCCCTGCGAGGCGGCCTCATCGCCCGTCCGAAGCAGCTGGCGCGTCTTAACCCACCCGATGATGCCGTTGCGGGGACCGTTCGCGTACAGGGTTTCGTCCGGATCGTTGGCGAACTGGATATGGTGGGTGTCGAAGCAGGTGTTCACGTCATGAAAGAGCTTGGTCTTCGGGTCGAACCAGACGATGTGCCGGAAGCTGCGCTGCTGCGGTGCCAGCTTGGCCGACGGATGCGTGGCGCAGAACGCCGGCTGATGATCCGGGTTGCGGAATCGCGCCGCCAGCCACACCCGGCCGGCGCTGTCCAAGGTCACGTGATTCGGATCGGCGACCGCCGCCCAATACATCTCGTTGCCCCAATAGAGGGATGGCTGCACCATTTTCGTCTGCGGTTTCGCCGACGGCGTGCCGGGTTCCGTCGGAACCAGGTATTGGCTCGCGATGTTGGTCTTCGGATCCAGGGCCAGCAACATGTCGTTGCCGTAGTTGGCGCCGTAGATGGGACCGTTCGGAAATCGCGTCGGGTCGCGCTTGTCGGTCGACCGCTCATCATGGGTGAATGCCGTGGGGCTGCCCCAATCCCACAGGGTGAGCACCAGATTGCGTTCGATTCCCGAGGGACGCGGCGGAATCTCGGCGGGCACTTCACCGGCGGCGATGCGGTCGGTCCAGTCGGTGAACATCTTCAGTGCGCGCTGCTGTCCGGCAACCGCCATGGCGGTGATCATGCGCACCCCGTCCTGACCGGTTTGCATGCGGTGATCCCAGGCATCGGCGGTCGACATGCCCTTCAAGACCTCGGGCGTCTCGCGGGTCACCTTGGTGCCGATCTCGTGGCAGATCTCGCAGTTGACCTTGATCTGGTGGATGAAGAAATCCTGGGAGAGCATCAGGCGACCGAGCCCATTGCCATCGTCTCCGGTTCCCGGAAATTCGTTGCGTGCGGGTATCTGCAGCATCGAGAACCAATAATTCGCCGGATAGTATTGGGCCGCGGCCCGCGCATTGGGCGCGATCACGGCGGTGAGGTCCAAGTGCCTGCCCGGCTTGGATTCGACGGCGGGCGAATCCATCAGACCATAGCCGCGCACCCAGATTCGGTAGTTGACCGGCGGCAGATCGGGGAGCACGTAGCGGCCGGCATCATCGGTCACCACGATTTTGCGGTACTTGGTAGGCAGGTCGGTGGTCTCGGCGATCACCCAGACGCCGGCTTCGGGCCCCTTCGCGCTCGTCACCACGCCGCCGATATCGTCCTTGACGATGACCACCTGGTGCTGCGCGCAAATCCCGAGGATCGGCACGGCGATCAGCGCCGCGCACACCGTGACTGCGACTCGCAAGTTCATAGGGAAACTCCATGGGGACTTTCAAGGTATACGCGCGACGGATCGGAAACCACATCGGGAAGGTTCACTTCGGACCCAAGGCTCACTTCGGACCCCGTTCGGCTAGTGAGTGATCGGCCTGATCGCCAGCTTGCGCCACTTGACCACGCCGCCGCCATATTGCAGCGCCAGCAGGCCGCTCGGAAAGGCGCTATCGATCATGTCCACCGTCTTGACGCCGTCGAGCACCACGCTGATGTGCTTGCCGTCGGCCTTGAGGTCGAGGGTGTTCCATTTTCCGGCGGCCTGCAGGGCGGGCGTCACCTTGGCGAAATTGATGATCGAGCCCGTGCCGTAGCCTTCCCCGCACGCGTCGCAGATGTTCAGGTCGTAGGAGTTTCGCGGGTGGATGCGGAAAGGATCCAGCCCGCGGAACAAAATTCCGCTCTTGGCGGCGGCATCCACCCAGAATTCCGCATGCAATTCGAAGTCGGCATAGGCCTTGTTCGTGATCAGGAAATTGTCGTCGTTGACGATGCGCTTGTCGGCCACCACGGCACCGTCCTCGATCCTCCAGTTGTCCACGCCGATGCGGCTCCAATTCTTCAAGGTGTCCGGGGCCGAGCCATCCAGCAAGGTGATCCACGGCGAATCGGCGGACCGGCTGACGCCGCCCGCCAGGCTCGCGCAGAGCAGCAGACCGGCGGTGTGGATGAATGAGCGCTTCATGAAACTGATGTCCCCGATGGTTGGTGGATGGGCTCGTTAACGATGGGCTTGACCCCCGCGATCGTCAATAGCGCCGCGTGAGCACCGGGCAGCCGATGTGGTAGGCGCCCTTCGCCAGCTGCGCCGCGCAGTTCTCGCGCGCCGCCTTGACGCCCTCCTTGATGAATTCGATCACCTCGGCCTTGTTCATCGGCGGGAAATGCACCGGCAGCAGGGTGTCGACGTCGATCTTGTAGTAGTCCAGGTCGTCCATGAAATTGTCCGCCCAGTACTGGTAGTCGTGGGCCGCGGTGGCGATGTCCGCCTCCGCCATGATCTTGGTGGCCGGCGCGTAGGCGAACAGCCCGTCGGCCATGTGCGAATTGTTGCGTGCCCAATAGACATCCACCGTCATGCTCCGGTCCGCCAGGCGCAGATGTTCGTCCACCGGCATGAACTTCAGGGCGCGCGGGTGCCGGGTCAGTTCGTCCGGATAGTCCGGTGACGGGTGCGTGACCATCTCGCGGATGATGCGTTCGTTGGCGCGCCGGGAAATCACGGTCAGCCCCTCGGCCACGGCCACCCGGATGCCATCGACGTGATCCAGGTGCTGATGCGAGGTGATGAGCTGCGTGGGCGCCTTGCCCGGGACCAGCGTTTTCGCGAAATCGATCACCTGTTTCGCGTAGTCCTTCTGATTGAGGTCGAACAGCGCCAGATGATCCTCGAACTCGAACACCGCGGTGCCCTGGGTGCCGGCGGTGATGTACCAGACGCCCTTGGCAATCGCTTTGGCCGTGACCGGCTTCGGCGTGAACACCGGCTCAGGGGCCGCGCGCACGGCCGCGGGCGCCGCCAGGTCGTCGATCGGGCCGTCGATCACGTAGCCGTCGACGTGCACGTCGAAATAATCGATGTTGCGCCAGTCGATCGTGGTCTGGTAGCTCAATGGCAGCAGCAGGCCGTCCACCGGCACGTAGCCCTCGAGATGCGTGGTGAAGGTCAACTGGCCGAAGTTGTTGTGCGGATTGACCCAGCGCACGAACGCCGGCAGATGGCTGGCGGCGAACAGCGCGAGCGTGAGCTTGTCGCCCGTCCGGAGCGTCAGATCCATCACCGACAGATCGCCGTCGGAGTCCTTTTCGGTGCGCAGATTGCCCAACGTGGAACCCGGATCGAGGGCGGCCAGAACCAAGGCCACCGGGTTGTTGAGCATCCACATGCGCCGCATGTGCAGGCCGTCGACCTGCCAGGCGGTCTGCGTGAAGCGCGGAATGCGCGACGCCTTGCCGTCCGGCGAGATATCGAAGGCCAGATCCCCGTCCAGGATCTGATCGTAGGGCGCCCAGCTCGTGAGCGCCGCCAGGGCGAAGGTGAACGACATGTTGCGCCGCTCTTTCTGCTGGAAGCGGTGGTGCTCGAAATCGAACACGCGGCGCAGGTCATTGGCCGCCTGGTACCGCTGCGCGGCATGCAGGGACGCCGTGACGTTGCCGCCGCCGAACTGGTACGCGTAGTTGCCGTAGCCGATCAGCGTGATGTTCTTCACCGCCCGCAGCCGCTCCAGTCCGCCGAGCGCCTGGGCGGAGGCCTCGATGGCGGCGCGGGCGGCGTCCGCGGGCACCGGTACCGCCGCGTGGCCGGCGGAAGCGCACAGGGCGCCGGCGGCGATGACGGCGATGACGGCGGCTGACGGCCTCGATATCAACGGCATGGTTTCTCCGGATGGTTCATGCAATTGCGCACGGCGGCGCAAAAAAGCGGCGCTGAGCCCACGGGAAGCCACGGCCATCCCGGGGTCAGCGCCGCATCGATTCCGACTCAACGGCGAAACATTATTGGAACTTGAAATTGAACGTCAGTCCGAACATGCGCGGAATACCCACCGCGCCCGAATTGAACGCGCCCAACGGCGGAATGTTATAGCCGTTCAGCCGATAGTACGTATCGAGCAGATTGGTGCCATACAACTGCGCATTCCAATGGGGATCGGCCGGATGATAGATGATGCGTGCGCCCAGCAGTCCGTAGCCGGGGATGTAGACCGAACTCGCATCCACGCCGGTATTCACCCAGGTCGTATAGCCCTCGTCCGCGCGCAGCGTCAAGGCCGCCCCGTTGGGCAGCGGTGTGTCGTACTGCAAGGCCAGCGTCGCGGAGTATTTCGGCGCGAACGGCAGCGGTGCGCCCACCAGAATGCCGCTGCTCGCCGGCACCTCGGTCAGTTTCGAGTCGAGATAGCCGAAGCCCCAGGCGACGCTGAATTCCTTGGTGGCCACCCACGTACCCTCGAGTTCCACGCCCTCGGACGTGCCCTTGCCGGCGTTCGCGGTCACCGAATTAAAATCGATGTCCTCGGTGACCTGCACGTTTTCATATTGGCTGTAGAATACCGACGCGTTGAGGCGCAGGGTGTGCTCGAAGGTATCCGAGCGGATGCCCACTTCGTAGTTCTTCAGGGTTTCGGGCGCGTACGGCGTGATCCGCTCCGCGGCCCCCTGACCGGTCTGGGTGCCGCCGCCCTGATTGAAGCCTTCCGAGTACTGCGCATAGGTCATCACCGTCGGCGTCCATTGATATTGCAGTACCAGACGCGGTGCGGTGTTGGTGAACACGGCATCCACCGGCGGCCCGAGCAAACCAGCGGTCGCAAAGCTGGTCGAAGGCACGCAGCAAACCGCCGGTATCGGATTCGCGGGGACGTAGGCGATGTCGACCGTGGTGTCGCGGTTGTAGCGCACGCCGGCGGTCAGCGACAGCGCATCGGTGGCCTTCCAGGTCCATTCCGTGTATCCCGCGATACCGTGAATGTTGTAATACGTCAGCTGGTCGGGGTTCGGCGCTCCGAAATGTTTGATGGTGCCGGGCGGCAATCCGAAAGCCGCGTTGGCCGCCGCATTGTCCGCCGCGTTGACGTCGAGATCCAACTCATTGGAGAACCAGTTGTTACGCCGATAGCGCCGGTAGTCCTTGTAGTAATAGACGCCCGTCGTACCGTTCAGCCGGTCGCTGTTGAACAGCAACTGCGCTTCGCCGGTGGTCTCGTCGATCACATTGGTGTTTTCGCCCTCGAACATGTCGACACCGATCGAGGCGAAGTCTTCGAAGTTCTCGCTTTGCAGGTTGCGATAACTGCCGATGCCCTTGACCGCCCAATTGCTGTTGAATTCGTAATTGATGATGGTCGTGTAATTGGTGGCGTCGGTCCACAGTTCCGGCCCCTGGTAGTTGCTGGCGGTCAGCCACTGCTGGCTGATGCCGTACAGGGAATTCGGACTGATCGCCAGCTGCGGCGCGCCGTGCGTCGAGGCCCCGACATAGGGACACGCAGCGCCCGGATTGCCGCCCGCCGAGGGAATAGGCGCGCACGAGAAGCTCAAGCCCCACAACGTCGTGGCGTTGCCGTTGGTGCCGATATTGTCTTGTTCGACGATGAACCGCCAGTTGAAGTGATCATTGGGCTTCCACAGGATATCGGCTCGCGCGATCAAATCGTCTTCGCTGCCAAAATCCTGGTTGACGGTGGTGCTTCGCAGGTAGCCGCCGCGCGTGACGTGGGCGATGGAAAATTTGGTCAGCAACGTATCGCTCAACGGAATGTCCGCGGTGCCCGATACGTCGAAGCGGTGATAATCGCCGACGGTCGTGGAAAATTTCACGTTGAAGGCGTCGGCCGGGGCCTTGGTGACGTATTGCACGGCGCCGGCCAGGCTGTTCTTGCCGAACAACGTGCCCTGCGGTCCGCGCAAAACCTCGACGTGATCAATCTCGAGCAGCGACCCGAGGAAGCCGAATTCCTCCTGATGGGCGACGCCGTCGACGTAGACACCGACATTCGGCAAACCGCGGATGCGGAAACTCGCCTGCTCCAATCCGAAGAAACTGCTCGGTGCCGGCGCAAAATTGATAATGGCGTGATTCAAGCCTTCCGAGGTGGTAATGCTGCGCATTTGCAGATCATCGGAGGACAGTTCGGAGATCGAAATAGGCACCTGTTGGATGTCCTCCGTGCGGCGCCGCGCGGTGACGATCACCTCTTCGAGCACGCCGGAATTTGTGCCCGCAGTTTTTTCCTCGTCGGTAGACGCAGAGCTGCCGGTAGTCGCCGCATTCGAGAACGTGATGCCCCCGCAAGCCAACATCGCCGTAGCGATGCCGATTCGGGCGCGTTTCTTGTGATTGAACGCCATTTTCCCTCCCCCTGATTCAATGCTTAAGTGATATCAGCCGTGGAACAAACCTCTCGCGATAGGGCAAACGCCGCTTTACAGCCAAATACGCACGTCGCCCGGGAATCCTCACCCCGGCTATCGCAATTCCTCATGACAGTTATTGCAAAACCGTCATTTCAAACCCTGATCGAGGTAAACGAATCCCCACCCTGGCGACCGGGACCCGGCTGGAGCCGTTTGTTGTGTCTAGGCGCACCATACGTGCTATCACCCGCATTTTGAAGCCGTGTATTCGTTGTAAAAAGGGTACTACCGACCCAATGTCGAAGCAACTTTCGCCATGGCCCAGGGCATATGCCATGGCCCACGCATTTCAGGGATCTGTCAGGGCAATCCCGCGCTGGCCCTGGGCGCATCGACGTGGCGGGCGAGATGTGCGAGCGCCCTGACCAGATGCTTCTCGACGGAGCTCACGGAAATGCCCATGGCAGTGGCGATTTCCGCCTGTTTCATCTGCTCCAGCCGGCACAGCACCAGGACGTCCCGGGTACGTTCGCCGAGTTCCTGCAGCGCCAAGACCACGTTGCACAGTTCCTGTTGACCGCAGACCACGCGTTCGGGGGAAAATCCATCGCTCACCGCGAGCGCGGACTTCTCGTCCCAGGCCACACAGCTGCCGTGGGACACCAGCCGCCGGCCGCGATCCCGCCAGCGATTGACCGCGATGCGAAAGATGTAGCCGCTCGCCTGCGCGGGAGACAGCGATTTCGCATGCGCCAGTGCACGCACCAGCACATCCTGCGCCAGGTCCTCCGCCTCGGCCGCATTGCGGCAGCGCCGCTGGAAGAAGGCCACCAGCGCCGGGCGCATCTCGGCCACCCGCGCCGCATGCTCGAGGGGTTTGGACTGAACGGGCTTCGGCCGCAGCGGCGCCGGAGTCTTGATGCGCTCGCCGATCACGGAGTCACCCCCTGCCACGCAGGCCTCGACACCGGCCCGAGCCGGTCCTGGCACAGGGCGCGCGCGCCGCACATGTCGCGTTCCACGGTCTTGGTGCTGATGCCGAGGTGCTTGGAGATCGCCCGGTAGCTCATTTGAGCCTCGACATGCAGATTGAACACCTTCCGATAGCGAGGCGGCAGGCTGAGCAGCGCGTGGGCGATGGCCTGTTTGACGAGGAATCGATCGACGATCTCATCCGGCTGCAGCCCCTCCCCGACCAGATCGATGCTGTCGAAGGGAAAATGGGTGTCGTACGCCCGCGTGCGCCGCTTGCGCAGCTCGTCGCGCGCCAGATTGGTCGCGATCTTGAACAGGAAGGCGCGCACCTGAACCTCGCCGCGCCAGAAGTCGTGCACGCGCATCAGCCGCACGCAGGTCTCCTGGACCACATCCTCGGCGTCCTCCGCGCAACCGAGAATGCGCTTGACGTGATTGACCAGGGCGCTGCGATGCTGCGCAATCAATTGCACGAGCCGCTCGGACTGGCGGATCCCCTGGCCGCGACCTGCGACGTCACGCGCCGTGTTGCCCTCGATATACATTCCACTCCCATCACCGTTTGCACGATGAGCCGCTGATCCTGGCCGGAAACCAACGACCGACGCTGGCTGGCCCGGGACTGCCCGTCCCTTTTGTTGTTCTAGTATATGGCGCAATAACCGGTGTATTATTCGCGTTATACGAATACACCGCTTGGTTGTAGCCAGTAATGTCGACAATACTGTGGCCAACTATGTGGCCAAACTGAGACATAGGACATGGACAAATTTCTCTGTATGCAAGCATTCGTACGGGTGGCCGAAACCAAGAGCTTTGTGGAGGCCGCCCGCCAGCTCAACGTCACCGCCTCGGTCATCACAGGCCGGGTGAAACAGCTGGAAGCGTATGTTCAATCGCCGCTGTTTCACCGCTCCACGCGGGCCGTGATGCTGGCCGAGGCCGGCAACAATTTTCTCGAGGAGTGTGCGGACATCGTCTCGCGGCTGGATTCGGCCATGGAACACATGCGCTCGATGAAAGCCACGCCGACGGGGGTATTGCGGCTGCAGGTGCTGCCCGGTTTCGCACTGGGTCACCTGGGACTGGCGCTCAAGGACTTCGGCGCCCAGTACCCGCACATCGAACTGGACATCACGGTGAGCGACGTGCCGGTGAATCCGGTCGACAAAGGCTACGATGTGGCCCTGCAGATATTCCGTCCGAGCGCGGAGTCGCTGATTGAACGCCCGCTGTTTCAAGTCAGGCGGGTGTTCTGCGCATCGCCCGCCTATCTTGCGCAGCACGGCATACCCGCTTCGCCCTTCGATCTGCTGCGCTTCAACCTCGGCCTGTATTCAGCCTACCCGACCCGTGATCGTTGGACGTTCAAGGGCGCCCATGAGGAGACCTCGCTGCTGTTGCCCGCCGCGATCCGCACCAATTCGGTCCATCTGTTGCGTGATTTCGCGCTGAGCGGCGGCGGCATCACCTGTTTGCCGACCCTGGTGTGCGGCGAGGATCTGCAGAGCGGCAAGCTCACCCGCGTGCTCGACGACTACGAAATTCCGCCCCTCGAACTGCTCGCGATCTACCCGGTGACGCACCGGCGCGCGATGAAGGTGAAATTGTTCGTGGATTTCATCGCCCAGCGCTTTGCCGGCGAGCCGGTTTGGGATCAGGCACTGCGCCAGCACGACGCCACGCCCCAGCACGACGCCACGCCCCAGCACGACGCCGAGCCGACGCCCGCGGCGGCGCCCTCAAAGCGTCCCGGTACCGCCAAACGCGATGAAGCGGCCCGCGAATATGACACTCACCCACAGGCACAGTGAAATCAGCGACAGGCTCTTGGCCAACACCGGTGTGCTGTCGCCCGGCCCCCATTCCTCGACATGCGGATACACGCTGATCCAGAACCACAACGCATTCAATCCCGCGAGCGCAAGCAGCAGCATCTTGAAGCGAAACGCCGGCACGGCCGCGAAAGAGTAAGGTTCGGCGGCAAAGAATCCGCACCCGGTGAGGACGTTGATGGCAAATCCGAACAGCGCCCAGGGTATCAGGCGATGCAGCGCCGCCAGGGGCAGGCCCTTGGCGAACCCCAGCACCCGCAGGTCGATGACGGCGATCACGCCAACCAGCAGCGTCATGCCGATCAGATGCACTGCCTGGAAGGTCGGAAACATCCAGGTCACATCCCGCATCATCTGGCCGTACGCGGTGTCATGGACCCACACCAGCCACGGTTCGTGGTGCGCCGTATTGATCGTGGGTGCGGTCATGCGCCTTACTCGTAAGCGACGTATCGGCCGAGACAGATCGCCGCCAGCCACATCAGCAGTGAAAGGCTGGCAAAGACCTTGGCGCGGGCGGGAATGACCGCCTCGCGGCGGTCGAACTTGTCGCCCACGCCCAGCACCGAGGAGCTCAGGAACACCGCCAGGCCCACGCCTGCGAACACGCTGGCCAGCTTGAAGCGGAAGGTGGGGCTCTCGAAGAACTTGACCGCATCCGCAGAGAACAGGCACAAGCCAGTGATCAAATTCAGCACGAATCCCAGCCACACCAGGGTCATCAGCTGCCGCAGCGGCAGAATCGGCAATGATCGCGGCACGCCGAGGATGCGCAGATCAATCACGAACAGCACGCCGACCACCATGGCGAGACCGATCGAATGCAGCGTCAGGATGATGGGATAACCCCACTCCGATACCCGCATCCAGTCGGCGAAACCCGTGTTTTGGATGGCCTCGAGGATGCTCACTCGAGCATGCTCAGGCCGGTTCCCGGCTGCCCACGGCACCGGCGATGTGCTTCGGCGCCGTCTCCCGCAGGAACAGGCTCACGATCGCCCCCGTGACGAGTCCGGCAAGCGCCATGGTGAGCACGTGCTGAATGCCGTAATGCTGCGCGACGCCGCCCGCGAGCGCGGGCGCAATGCCGCCGCCGAAGATTTCGCCGGTGCCGATGATGACGCCCGCGGTCGAGGAGATCAGCCCGCGAGGCGCGGCCTCCGTCGCAATCGGGCCGGTGATCAATCCCAGAAGTCCGAAACAGAAGAAACACGAGGCGAACAGAAGTCCGAACAGCGCCGCCGGATTGGCACCCAGGCGGGCGAAGGCATAGAGCAGCGCGGCGCCGAAAGCGAACCCCGCGATCGCCACCAGCTTGCGCCCGAAGATGTCCGATGCGCCCGGCAACACCACCTGACCGAGGAATCCGCCGAAGCCGATCGCGGAGGTGACGAAGCCCATTTGTTGGACGCTCAATTTCAGGTAATCGACCAGATAGTTCGGCACCATCGCGCTTAGCACGAAGATCCCGCTCATGGCGCACATCAGCGTGATCATGCCGAGCGCCACATTGCGGTGCTTCAACACCTCGCTCAATTTGGCGCGTTCGACCGAAGCCGATGCACCGGCGGTGGCCGGATCGCGGATCACCTTCCAGATCAGCGCGCCGATGATCAGCCCGGGCACGGCCACCAGGATGAAAATCCAGCGCCAGTCGATCACCCGCAGCAGCTGTGTCGCCAGAATCGGCCCAAGGGCGAGTCCGAACAGCGGAAAGGCGCTTTGCTGAACGCCCAGATTGAAGCCGCGCCGTCCGGGCTCGGAAGCCTCGGCGGTGGCCGCGAAGCTTGTCGGACAAAACGAGCCTTCCATGATGCCCATCAGAGCGCGGATCAGCACCAGGCTCGTCAACCCCTGCGCCATTCCCGTGAACCCGGACAGCAGCGAGAATCCCACGATCGCCGGTACCAGCACCTTGCGGCGCCCCAGGCGGTCCGACAGACCGCCGGCGAGAATCGCGCAGATGCCCCAGGCGAGGCCGAGCGCGCCGATCAGGTTGCCGAGATCCTGGTAGTTGAGTCCGAGATCCTTGGCGATCGCCGGGAACATGGGCGCGATGATCCAGCGATCCAATCCCACCAGGCCGAAACCCAGCGTCAACAGCGTCACCGTCTTCCACTCGTATCCCGTATCCCACGTCTGGCGCACGGCATTCATCGATCAGGCTCCCTTGGCCTTGGTTTTGGCTTTGGCTTTGGCTTCGGCTTTGGCTTTGGCGTTGAATTTCATCATCAGCAACCGCTGGGGTCCCATTTCTTCGCGTCGGGTTCACGCTTGAACGGCGTGCTGGTCACCCAGGGTTGATCCAGGTACACGGGATCCTCGACGATGCTGGTCACGATCAGGTATTGAATGCCATCGGGCATCTCGACCAGATCGAAGAATTCCTTGAGAACCGTGCTCGAACTGTAGGGCACGCCGTTCGACTGCAGGTAGGCGGGGCTCAGGTTGCCGGTGATCGCCGCCAGCGAGCCGCCGTGCGACGGCACGTAGTGCTCTTGCATAGGACCCATACCGCGCGCCTGCCCTTGATGATGCCAGGCGGCCACCGAATAGCCCTCCAGACTGGGTGCGCCGATGTTGTTCGGCACCGCGAAATTCACCGGCGGCTCGGAAGTGATGTACCCGGTCGGCGGCAGCTCCTCGGAGAAATGCAGCAGCCGGGTCTTCATGCCGGCGTCGAAATCGATGCGCAGCGTGCGATCGTCGGCCCAGGTGATGTTCAAACGTCCCGGCCTGCGGATGATGCCCGCCGCTCCGTAGGCCTTGCAGGTCTCGCCGGCCGCGGCATCCTTCGCCGGATCCCAATTGCCGGTCGCCTTCTTGCCGGCGGCATTGACCGGGATACTGCCTATGTCGCCCTTGCGCGCTACCAGCATCCGATAGATCCAGTCCTCAGTGACGATCGACACCCAGTGGCCCGTCATGTCGATCTGCGCGGCCTCCTTGGGCGTCGCTGGCGCAGCCGCCTTCGGTGCCGGCTTCGGTGCCGGCGCAGCGGCCGCACCGGCCGCCGCCGCCACGGCCGTGCTCCCGCAGCTGACGATGAAGGCGATCATCATCGCGGTGAGCGCGAGCGCCCGGGCAGAGGTCGTGCCTTGCATCAATATCATCTCCGTCAGTCGAATTTGCCTTCCCACGACCAGCCGTCCGACGGCCGCTGGATGGTGTATAGGCGGATCTTGTGATCGTCCGGGTTGCGGCCCGGCGCACCGGTGACGATCACTTCGTCGCCGGGATGCAGGATGTCGCGGCTCGCCTTGCCGTCGCGCGCCAGCGCCGCCGCTGCCGCCCATTCCACCGCCCAGCGGTACATCTTGCCGTCATCACCCGGTGCCAGCACCTGGACCACCGAATGCGGGTTTCGGAACATGAACTCCGTGACCTTGCCCTTGATGGTGATGGTCTTGTCGACGAAATACGTGGATGGGAACGAATGATGTGCGCCGACGGGCAACGCAACCGCGAGCAGCGCCGCGGCCGACAGGGCCGTCAAAGCACCATGGGGATATCTCATGTCAGTCTCCTGGAAGAACTTAAGCCGCGATTCACTTCGGCTCCTGCGGCGGCGATTGCAGACTCTTGTAGACCGCCTCGATGAATTTGTCCGTCGTCCATGCGCCGCTGGTGGCGCCGTAGCGTCCGTCGTAGTCGTAGCTCGGCTTGGCCGCGTTGACCGCGTCCAGCGACATCCCTTTCTTGATCATGTCGGCTATCCGATCCCTGATGATCGTGACCATGTCGCGGTACACCACCACGTCGTACTCATCGCACACCCGTCCATGGCCCGGAACCACCAGTGTGCCGTCCTCCTGATTACGCTTCGGAATGGTGATGTCGATGATGCGATTCAGCGCCGCGATGATGCCGTTGATGCTGCCGCCATGCTCCAGATCGATCACCGGATATCCCTCCGTGCTGAAGACGTCGCCGGTGGCGATCACGTCCGAGCGCCGGAAGAACACGATGCTGTCACCGTCCGTGTGGGCGTTCGGCTGATACAGCATTTGTATGGGCTCGTCGTTGAAATACAACTCGATCGAGTCCTGGAAATAGGTGTCGGTCGGCCACGCCGTGCTCGGCGCCGCCGCCTTCTGTCCGGTCGGCGCGCTCATCGCGTTGAGCACGTTCTCGTGGGCAAAAATGAACGAGAAGTGCTCATCGCTGGTGTAGCCGCCGCCGAAAGTCACGCCGGCGCGCGAAATCATCTCATTGCCGCCGACGTGGTCCGCATCGGCGCTGGTGTCGAGCACGTAGCGCACCGGCTTGTCGGTGAGGGTGCGCAGCGCGGCGAGGATCTTGTCGCTGACGGCCGCCGTCGCGGTGTCGACCACGACCACGCCCTGCTCGCCTATCTGCACGACCACATTGCTGCCCTCGCCGGCATAGATCAGATAAACGCCATGCTGCACGGGCACGATTTCCGCCTTCGAGCTGGCCGCGGCCGGTGCCGGAGCCGCGCCCTTGGCGGCGTGTCCCGTGCCGTGGTCCTCGGCAGGGGTCGCGGCAGGCGAGCGCCCGGCTGCGCACGCCAACAGCAGCAGGGCGGCCGCCGCGGCCTGGCTCACTGTCGGCGGGTTGGATGGGCGCTTCATGGCGCGGCCGGCGTGGCGGGTTTGGCGTCGGGCTTCGGCTGGGATTTCAGCAGGCGCTCGAGTTCATGGCGGTATTCCGGATACATGGTTTTCGCCCCGCCGCGGCCGACTTCTGGCGGCAGCTTGTGGGCCCGCGCGAATTCGCCGATCTGCGGATTCGTCCCGGGCAGCCAATGCGCCACATAGCCCTTGGGCCGCACCGTTTCCACCCGATACTCGCACGGATAGGGCGCCATCTGGTACCCGAGATTCAACACCCAGTTCCAGGCGCGGATTTCCGGCTCCGTCAGATACACCGGATCATCGACCACCGAGACGAGCGTGAGGTATTGGCCGTGGCGGATGAAAAATTCGGTGAGCGTGCCCCGGTCCGATCGCGGCACGCCGTTGCGGCGGATCCAGCCCTCCTTGATGTGATCGGTTTTGACCTCGAGGATGTCGCCGTGCCATTCGCCGGTCGAGTATCCCATCCACGTGTGTCTGGCATGGGGCGAGGGGTGCGGCCGGCCATCCATCCAGATGTCACGCGTGGTGACCATCCAGGCATGCGTGACGTGCCAGGCGACGACCTTCTGCGACTCGACGTCGACCTCGCTCCAGGTGCGCAGGCTCGCCGGCCCGTGCGGCGCATAATCCACCGGGTGCGGTTCGCACTGATGCTCGGGCACGGTCCACTTGGCGGCGTCCCAGGTCTCGGCACGTTCACGCGCCGCATCGTTCAGGGGTATGCCGGTGTAATCGGCGATTTCCGGGCCGGTGCCGCGCTCCGCGCGGTCCACGTGCATCAGCTGGCTCCAGGTGCCGGACAGCTCCACCTGCGCCATGGCGGGGCCGCCGATCAGCAGCAGCAGCGCAATCAGGCCGGTTTTGGAGAACGATCCGCTCATCTGCCTATGCCTCGGGTCAAAGAATACGTCGCGTCTTGCGCATCCCAAGCCTCGCGCCGACACCTCTGGATAAACGCGGCAGCGCGGCAACTGCCGACAATTCCGTCAAGACCGCTCGCCGTCAATACCGGTTTGTTTGGACCGGACAACCCGGGAAATAGTTGCCTTTGGCCAGCTCGGATGCGCAGCGCTCGCGCGCACGTTGCACGCCGCCCTTGATCATCTCGATCAGCTCGTCGTGTTTCATGATCTGCAGGTGCACCGGCGACACCGTGTCCACCTTGAGTTTGTAATAGTCTACATTGTCCATGTAACTGTCGGCCCAGAACTGGTAGTCGACGGCGGCCGTGCCGATGTCGCCCTCCACCATCACTCTGGATTCGGGCACATAGGCGAACACGGCATCCGCCATGTGGATGTTGTTGCGTACCCAGTACAAATCCACCGTCATGGCCGAATCCGCCAGGCGCAGGTGCTCGCGGCTGATGGGAATGAATTTCATGGGCCTCCGATGCCGCTCCAGCACATCCGGGAAGTCCGGCGCCGGGTGTTCGGCCATTTCGCGGAAGATACCTTCGTTGCCGGGCTTGGAGATGATGGTCAGGCCTTCGGCCACCGCCACGCGCAGGCCGGCCGTGTGGTCGAAGTGATGATGCGAGGGAATGTATTCGGTCAGGGGCTTGCCGGGCACCAGTTTTCGGGCCGCATCGACGTCCGCCTGTGCCAGGGTTGCGCTGCCCCCCAGTTCGAAAATCGTCAGGTGATCGGCAAATTCAAACACCGTCCCGCCATAGGGATTGAGGCGCCACAGACCCCTGGCGACCGGCGTGACCTTGACATCCACCGGCGCCGGCACCGGCTCGGGCGTGGCGCGCACCGCGTCCGGCGCGGCCAGATTCGCGATCTGCGAATCGACCACATAGTTGTCGACGAAGATCTTAAGGTACTCGATGCCGCGCCAGTCCTCGACCGTCCGGTAGCCGAGCGGCAGCAGCAGGCCGGCGTACGGTTCGTACCCCGTGAAATACGTCGTCAAGGTGAGCTGGCCGAGATTCGACTGCGGATTGGCCCATCGCACCCAGGCCGGCAGCCGGGTTGTGGAGTCGATGCCGAGCGTCAGCTTGTCGCCCTCCTTGAGCATCAGGTCGATGGCCGTATCACCGCCCTCGGGGCGGGCTTTTCCCACCTTTGTCGCCGGATCGAGCGCGGCGCGGATCAGCGCCACCGGATTGTTGAGCATCCACAGCCGCCGCATGTGGATGCCGTCGATTTGATGCGAACTCTCGATCCAGCGCGGCACGCGCTTGGCAACGCCGTCCGCGCCGATATCGTAGGCGATGTCGCCGTCCAGCACCTGATTCACCGGTGCGTAGTTGTGGCCGAAAGTCGCCGCGAACGGGAATAGAAAATTCCGGCGCTCGAGCTGCTGATAGCGGTCGTTCTGCAGATCGTAGATGCGCCGCAGGTCGTTTGCAGCCTGGTATTTTTGCGGCGCATTGCGCGAGCCGGTGATGTTGCCGCCGCCGAACATGTAGGCGTATTGACCATAGCCGATCAGGGTGATGTTCCTGACCGCGCGAATGCGCTCCACCCCGCCGAGTGCGGCCGCGGCGGCGGCGATCGACTCGCGCCCGGCGGACACGGCCTGCGCCCGCACGTTCAATGAGGCGCAGGCGAGCAGTGCCGCGAAAATGGCCGCTGATCGCGTTTTCACCGGTCCAGCCTCCCGAGATATGCGCGTCACGCGCGCTGCGAACCCAATTCGCGTAATTGTATCATGCATGGTCACGAGGTCTCGTAATCCACGACGCGTCGTTCGGTGCGCAGCGGTCCGATCAGATTCTTCAATGCCTCGTGCAGCGGATGCATCTCATAGGCCTGCAGCGCCTCCCAGCTGTCGAATTCCGAGTACAGCACCAGATCGGCGCTGTCGCTGGCGGCGCCCTTGTTGACGCCGATCTCAAGAGCCTTCAGGCCGCCGATGCCGGACCGCATGGCGTCGATCGTCTGCCTGATCTGCAGCTCGTTTTCCAGTCCGGCCGACGCGCGTTTGCGTTCGCGCAACCGCCACATAACGAGATGTTTGACCATAGTCTGCACCCTTTCAAGTCCGTCCTTTATTCTGGGCAGGTTATGTCGTCCCCGCCGGGGTCTTGCGGCCATGCCTGCTCCCGCGCCCATCCAGCAGTGCCACCAGCTGCGTGACGATGGCTTCCCCGAGATTTTCTGGCCCCGACACTGTAAACGAGCGGGAATAGTAGGCGCCGACATTGTGGCCGATGCCGATCGCCAGTAATTCGACCGCACCACGCCGTTCGATGTCGCGTATCACGGCGCGCAGGTGCCGATCCAGATACCCCGCGTCGTTGGCGGCCAGAGTCGCATCGTCGAGCGGCGCGCCATCGGAAATCACCATCAGGATGCGCCGCGGCTCCGGGCGGCGCAGCAGCCTTTCCTGCGCCCACAACAGCGCTTCGCCGTCGACATTTTCCTTCAGCAGCCTCTCATCCAGCATTGCCGCCAGATTGCGCCGCGCGCGGCGCCACGACACATCGCTGCGCTTGTAGACGATATGCAACAGGTCGGTGAGTCTGCCCGGATGTTCCGGACGCAGATCGGCCAGCCATTTCTCACGGGTTTGACCGCCGCGCCAATGACGCGTGGTGAAGCCGAGGATCTCCACGCGTACTCCGCTGCGCTCCAGCACGGCCGCCAGCAACTCGGTGCAGCCGGCCGCCGTGGCGATCGGCAGGCCGCGCATCGAGCCGGAACAGTCGAGCAATATCGTCACCGCGGTGAGCGGGAAGTCCTCCGGCGACTCCTGCTTGAACAGCAGCGGCTGCAGCGGCTCGATCACCACCCGCGTCAGGCGCGCCGCATCGAGCACGCCCTCCTCGCGATCGAATTGCCAGGCGCGCATCTGACGCACCAGCAGATGCCGCTGCAGGCGGTGTGCCCAACGCGCAAAGCCCGAGCGTATGGCCTGCAGCCGCGCGGCGATCTCTGCATCGAAGCCGCCGTCCACCGGCGCGCGCGCTTCGCGCACCTCCCACACTAGGTCGAATTCTTTGCTATAGGCGTGGTAAGCCGGCGTGCCGGCGGCCGGCGCGGACTCGCGGGCGATGGCGATGCCGCGCGGCTCGCTGCTGATCCGGCGCAGGATCCCCACCTGGCTGGCGTCGGCGCCGGCCGCCGGATTCGCCTGCGCCGCGGCGGTGGCCGGACCCGCATGCGGCTGCGGTGCCTCCGGCGGCTCGAATCGCGTCGCATTTTCCGGTGTCAGATCCAGATGCTCGATCAAAGCGGCGGCGTGCAGCGCGAACGCCGCTTGATCGTGCAGATGCTGCGCCATGTCCTCGATGTGCCGCGCGGCCTGCGAATCGATGCCGCTGCGCCAATCCGCCGGCCCGGCGCCGGCCAGCATCGGCGCACCGAACCGCAGCCGCGCGGCCTCGAGCACGCGCATCCCGGCGGGAATCCTCAGTTGCGCATGCAAGGCGGCCAGATTGGCGCGCATCCCCGGCAGATGCGCGCCGCCGAACGCCTGTACCCGGCTTTGCTCGAGCTGCGTGAACAGGATCTCGCGCGCTCCCGGAGGCGGCGCCAGCCGGCTGTGCAGGACGCTGTCGCTGAAGCGCGTCGCAAGCGCCAGCGCATCGATCCGTCCGCGCCACAACTGCAACGCGGCGCTGTCCGGATCGAGCGGCGAGGTGGCCAGCAGCGCCGCGGTTCCCGGCGGCTCGCCGCCGGCCCAGCGGCCACCTTCCCCGGTTCCGTCCCCGCCGGTGCCGTTCGCCGCCGGGGCCGCCAGGGTCTTGAGGGTCGCCAGCGAGGCCCGGCGCAGCTCATCCGCAGGCTTGGAATCGGGCATCGGTCAGGCCGTCAACGCGGTTCCTCGCCGAAGCAGCGCTGGTACAGCTCGGCGATGATTGCGCGTTCACCCTCGTCGCACTTGTTGAGAAAGGTCAGGCGGAACGCGGTGCCGATCTGGCCGAAAATGCGCGTGTTCTGTGCCCAGCTGATCACGGTGCGCGGCGACATGACCGTGGCAATGTCGCCGGCGACGAAGGCGGTGCGCGTCAGGCCGGCCAGCGCGACCATTCTGCCGACGATTTCACGGCCGTCGGCATCCGCAAAATCCGGCGCCCGTGCGATCACGATGCCGATCTCGGTGGGCGCCGGCAGATAATTGAGGGTGGCGACGATGTGCCAGCGATCCATGTGGCCCTGGTTGATGGGCTGCGTGCCGTGGTAGGCCCCGCTGGGATCGCCAAGACCCACGGTATTGGCGGTGGCGAACAGCCTGAACCAGGGATGCGGGGCGATCACACGGCTCTGATCGAGCAGGGTGAGCGCGCCGTCCACCTCGAGCACCCGCTGCAGCACGAACATCACGTCGGGCCGCCCGGCATCGTATTCGTCGAACACCAGCGCCACGCTGCGCTGCAGGGCCCAGGTCAACATGCCTTCCCGGAACTCGGTCACCTGCAGGCCGTCCCGGATGCCGATCGCGTCCTTGCCGATCAGATCGATGCGGCTGATGTGGCTGTCCAGATTGATGCGCACGCACGGCCAGTTCAGCCGGGCCGCCACCTGCTCGATGTGCGAGGATTTGCCGGTGCCATGGTATCCCTGGATCAGCACCCGCCGGTTGTGGGTGAAGCCGGCGAGTATCGCCAGGGTCGTGTCGCGATCGAACCGGTAGGCCTCATCGACGACCGGCACGTAATCCGAGCGCCGGGCGAACGCCGGCACCTCGAGGTCGCTGTCGATTCCAAACAGCTCGCGCACCGCGACCGTGCGATCCGGCCCGTGGCGCAGTGCCGCCTCCTCGGGATTGAGATCCGGGGCGTTCATGCCACCACCACGTCACCGTCCTCGATCTTGACGGCAACGGCGTCCAGACGCAGTCCCTCCGCCGGGCCTTCGATGCACAGGCCGTCGTCGAATCTGAAGACCGCACAGTGATAGGCGCACATGACCAGCCGATCGCCGGCGATCAGGAACCGGCCGGGCTCGGAATTGAGCGGCAGCGAAAAATGCGGGCACACGTTCACGTAGGCCCATGCCCGGCCGGCGCTGCGCATCACCACGATGCTTGGCGCAGGTTCGGCGTCGCTGCGGACTTCCAGGCAATCACCGTCGCCGACGGCCTCGAGACGGCACAGATGCAGTCCGGCTGGCGCCGCCTGGCGGGGGGCCCCGGTCATTCAACGGCCCCGAGGTTCAGCGCGGGTAATGCGGCGGGATCTGGGCATCGACGTTGACCCACACGGATTTCGCGTCCGTGTAGTCATGCATTGCTTCGAATCCCATTTCGCGTCCATAGCCGGAACTGCCGACGCCGCCGAAAGGCGAACCCGGATTCACGCGCTTGTAGCAGTTGATCCACACCATGCCGGAGCGCATCGAACCCGCGATACGGTGGGCGCGCTGCAGATTCGACGTCCACAAACCCCCGCCCAGGCCATATTCCGTCGAATTCGCGATGGCCACCGCCTCGGCCTCGTCGCGGAAGGTGGTCACGGCGACGAACGGACCGAAAACCTCCTCCTGGCAGACCCGGTCCTGCGGCTGTGCCTTGACGACGGTGGGTTCGACGAAGTAGCCGCCCGCGAGATCCGCCGCCGCCGGCTTCCTGCCGCCCAGCAGCAGCTGTGCGCCCTGCTGGCGTGCGACGTCGCAGTAGGTCAGCACGCTTTGCTGCTGGCGCTGCGAGGTGAGCGGGCCCATCTCGGTGCGCGGGTCGAGCGGATCACCCAGCCGGATCGAACCGGCCAGCTTCAGGAAACCCTCGAGAAATTGATCGGCGATGTCCTGCTGCAACAGCAGGCGGGATCCGGCGATGCAGGCCTGCCCCTGATTATGGAAAATCGCGAATGCCGATCCGTTGATGGCAGCCGGCAGGAACGCGTCCGAGAATACGATGTTGGCTCCCTTGCCGCCGAGTTCCAACTGCACGCGCTTGAGATTGCCCGCCGAGGCCTGCACGATTTTGCGCCCGGTGGCGGTCGAACCTGTGAACGCGATCTTCTTCACGCCCGGATGCTCGGCCAGGCGCTGACCCGCCGTGTGGCCGTAGCCCGGCACGATGTTGACCACGCCGGGCGGAAATCCGACCTCGGTCATGAGTTCCGCCACCTTGAGCGTCGTGAGCGGCGTGATTTCGGCGGGCTTCAGCACCACGGTGTTGCCGGCGGCCAGCGCCGGGCCCATCTTCCAGCTGGTGAACATCAGCGGAAAATTCCACGGCACGATCTGTCCGACCACGCCCACCGGCTCGCGCAGCACGTAATTCAAGAAACCGGCATCGACCGGCACCACGCTGCCCTGGTACTTGTCGGCCATGCCGGCGAAGTAGCGGAACGTCGCCGCCGTGCGCGGCGCGTCCAGCAACTTGGTGTCGCGTATGGGATGCCCCGTATCCCGCGATTCCAGCTCTGCCAGTTCATCGGCATGGCTTTCGATCGCGTCCGCCAGTTTGCCGAGCAGCCGCCCGCGCTGTGCGGCCGCCAGGGCCTTCCAGGCGGGGAAGGCCTTTTCCGCCGCCACCACCGCCCGATCCACGTCCGCCGCCTTGGCCTCCGCGACCTTCGCCAGCACGCTGCCGTCGTAGGGATTGATCACATCCAGGGTGGCGCCATCCAGCGCGTCGACGAACTCGCCGCCGATCAACAACTTTGTCTGCAAGTTCAGAACTCGACGGGATTCGGCTTGAGCTTGCCGCTCTCGTAGAGCTCCGGCAGGCCGGGTGTCGCGTTCTCCCAGACCAGCAGCATCGAGCGCTTCTTCGAATAGCCCTGATGGCGGATGTCGGCGGGCATGGCCGCGACGTCGCCCGCCTTCATGATGACCTTGGCGCGCGGCGCGCCGGTCTGCTTGTCCTCGATCTCCCACTCGATCTGGTCGCTCAACTGGATGAACCACTCGACGCGGTCATTGCCGTGCTTGATCGGCAAAATGTACTCCTCGGTCGTGGGGCAGCAGAGACTGCGTTCCAGCACCGAGGAAACCGACGGATTCCAGGTCACATCCGAACGCGACAGATAGGCGAACAGGCTGAAGGCATGCACCTCGTCCTCGAAGCCGGGTTCGGCGTGGACCTCCGGCTCCTCCTGGGATACGTCGGCGAACGCGCGGTTAACCGGATAGCCGTTCTTGTCGGTGCGCAATTCCGCGTCGCCGGCCAATCCGGGCATGCGCTTGCACGCCTGGCGCTGCCGCTCGATGGCCAGGCGGTTGTTGCCGTTCTTCTTGCCGACCCATGTCGTGTCGGTTTCGTCCGGCGCAGCGAACGGATCGAACCCCTCGTTGGTCCAGTCGTCCAGAATCGCCTTGAAGGTCGCCATGATTTCCCGCGAATCGAAGGTCTCGGTCAAATCCAGGCCCTTCTCCTTATAGGCGGGGTGATAGGCGCCGGCATACAACTCGACCTTGCCGTACAGGTTGCGGGTGCCGATCACCGGGTCGAAGTTGACCCAGCCGTAGAAGAAGCCCCAGGCCACGTCGCGCATCATGGCGCGCAGAAAGGCGTCCGCGGACATGACGTGCGACAGTTTCTGTCCGCCCACGTGCCAGGTCACCTTCGCAAAATACTCGTCCCGGCTGAATGCAAAGCTGCCGAGTTCGAAGCTGCGATACCCGGTCTGGTTGCTGGCCGGTGAGGCCTTCACTTCCAGCGCATTGACTGTCTGACTCATTGAATGAACCTCCTGACCCAAGCCCTGACGAATAGCGGTTGACCGATGATCCTGCCTGTTTGCCTCATTTGTAGCAAATATCCGCCCATTTGTGCACGGACAATGCCCCGTCGACGGTTTGCAGCAGGATGACGCCCGGCTTGTCGGCCCGAAAGCGATAGGCGGCGCCCTTCGGCAGCAGCACCTGATGGCCGCGCTTGCATTTGACATAGCCCATTTTTCGGCCCACCGGGGTGCCCTCGACGGCGATGGCACCGCGCTGGCCGGGGGGTACCACGGCATCCGGGGCATCGAGCTTCACGAGGTCGACCGCGACCACGCCGTCCATGACGATGGCGAACTCATCATGGGCCGCGGCGAACCAGGTCGAGGTGCCTTCCGCGCGCAGCGTCTCGAAGACGTAGCCCAGGTTGATCGCGACCACCACCTTTTCGTACGGCCGGGACCTGCTCGCGACGTCGAAGATATTCGAGAAGACATAGTTTTTCGGATCATCGTTGATGATTTCGAGCTCTCCCTTGCTGAAGTCGCCCAGCGAGCCGAACGTGGTTTCAAACTTGGTCGTCATCATTATTCCCCCAACTTCACGATTGCCCGGGACGAGCAGCAGCACGCCTTCGCCGCTTTTGACCGCCTCGAGCGCCAAAGATTCTCGCAGAATCCGCCCCCATCGCGGATCAGCGTCAATTTGAGCAGCCTGAGGGTCATCGGTCCGGCACGCTCTGCAGGATCAGGACGGGTACACGTAAACATACGTAGAAGCGAGGCGAGCGACGACAAAAATCCGTAAAGTGGCGCCCGGAGCCTGTCCGGGTGTTGAACGTGATGCAAGGCGCGCGGACTATCGGCGAAAATTCTGCACAAATCGGGAAACGACCATGAAACTCGCAACCTTTCGCGCCACCGGAACCGTCACCTGGGGCATCATCCAGGACGATCAGGCCTTTGACCTCGGCAGCCTGTTTCACGCGGGGCGCCCGGACCTGCGCTCGGCGCTCGGATCGGATCTCGCCGAATTCAAGGCGGCCGCCTCGCGCGCTTCGCGCCATGCGCTCGAGGCGATCGAATGGCTGCCGGTGATCCCCAACCCGCCCAAGATCATCTGCATCGGGCTGAACTACGACATGCATGTGAAGGAGACCGGCCGCTCGGCCGCGCAGTACCCCACCCTGTTCGCGCGCTACGCCAACACCCAGATCGGCCACGGCGCCGGCATCGTGCGCCCGCGCGTATCCACGCGGTTGGATTATGAGGGCGAACTCGCCGTCATCATCGGCAAGCCCGGACGCCACATCGCGCGCGCGGACGCGTGGAGCCACGTCGCCGGCTATTCCTGCTATAACGATGCGTCGGTTCGCGACTGGCAGCGCCACACCAGTCAGTTCACACCGGGAAAGAACTTTCCGGGCACCGGCGCGTTCGGCCCGTGGATGGTGACCCGCGACGCCATGGGTGAGATCGGTCCGAAGCGCATCCAGACCCGCGTCAACGGCGCGGTACTGCAGGATGCGACCCTCGGCGAGATGATTTTCGACATACCGCACATCATCGAGTACTGTTCCGCGTTCACCCGGCTGGAGCCCGGCGATGTCATCGCCACCGGCACGCCGGGCGGCGTGGGTGATCGACGTGAACCGCCGCTCTGGCTGAAGCCCGGCGACACGGTGGAGGTGGAAATCGGCGGCATCGGCACCCTGCGCAACGCGGTGGTGGATGAAGCGCCCGCCTGAAGCGGCGAGGGTCGCCCGGGCGCGGATCCTCGCCGGCGCGGCGCTGGCCGTCATCGCGGTGGCGGCCGGCGGCCTGTGGTATGCGCATGACGACGCCCTGAGCGCGCGTTTGCTCATGGCGGTCCCGGACGGCATCCAAAACGACCCGCCACTGCACGCGTATGCAATCCGTCGCGGCCGCGCCGCCTTCGCCGCGCACTGCGCCTCCTGTCACGGAGCCGATCTTGCCGGTGACCCGACACGCGGCATTCCGGATCTCGCAGACCGCGACTGGTTGTATGGCAGCGGGCGCGTGGGCGAAATCGAAAGAACCATCCTGTATGGCATCCGCTCCGGACATCCGAAGGCCTGGAATCTGGCGATCATGCCGGCCTTTGCCACGGCCAATCCGAACAAGTTCTACAAGATGGAGCCGCTGACCCCGCGCGAGGTGGCCGATGTCGCCCTGTATGTCTATGGCTTTTCGCACCCGGGGCAGGATGCTCAGGCGCTCGCCCGCGGCTGGGCGGTGTTTCACAAGAATGGCTTCTGCTTCGACTGCCACGGCGGCGATGGGCGCGGCGACCCGGCCATCGGTGCGCCGGATTTGACGGACGGCATCTGGTTGACCGGGAATGGTTCGCTGGCGAGCATCACCGATTCGATCGCCCACGGGCTGCAGGGCATCTGCCCGGAATGGATCGGACGCCTGCCGGCGGCCACCATCCGCTCCATCGCCGTGTATCTCAATGCCGTTTCGGCCGGGCCGAGCCATGAATGACGGCACGCGCGACGGGGCGCACGACGGCCCGGCACGCGAGCCGCCGTGGGCTGCGGGATTCTTTGACCCGTCGCACATGAACCCGATGCGCTCGATGATCCTGTATGCGATCGGCGCGCTCACCGGACTCGCCATCGCCGGCTACGGCCTGTTCACCGCCGCCGGCACCTCGACGCGCACCGTGCCGCCGGAGGATGTGGCGCTGGTGAATCAGCGGCCGATTCTGCGCAGCGATTTCATCACCCAATTGGAGAGCGAAACGGGGCTCAAATTCGAGGAGACCAGCGCGGCAGCGAGACTGAAGGTGCTCGATGAAATGGTGCGCGAGGAGCTGTTGGTGCAACGCGGCCTGGAGCTCGACTTTGCGGAGACCGATCAGACCACGCGCAATGCCCTGGTGTCGACCATCTCCCAGGCCGCCACGGTCGAGGTCACCACCAGTCCGCCGACCGAGGCGCAGCTGCGGGACTACTACGCGAAGCACCAGGCGGATTACGCCACCGATGGCGTCATGCAGGTACGCAATCTGGTCCTGCCGGCGGGTGCGAAGCCGGCTGCCGCGGCGGTTGCGGACCAGGCGGCGGCGGCGCTGCGCGCCGGATCGTCCCCGGATGAGGTCATGCGCCGTTTCGGCCTGATCGAGGGCAAGCGCTACGAGGAGGACTATTATTTCGCGGCCAAGTACCGGCTCGGGGACGAGATCTTCGAGGAGGTCAGGAACCTCGACGCGGGCCAGGTCGCAGGGCCGGTGGCGGCGAAGGACGGCATCCACGTCGTGCTGATGGTGAAGAACACCAAGCCCGTACCCTTGGGCTACGACGCCTCGCGCAAGGCGGTCGTCGGCGACTACAACACCGCGGCCCAGACGCGCCTGCTGGAAGCCACCGTGCGGTTCCTGCGCGAGCGTTCGAAAATACTGATCGCGCCCGACTACGTCCGCGATTACCGGCCCGCAGATCCCACCCCGTGAGCCCGGGGCGCAGCACGCGGTTTGCGAAGAGGCCCGCGGCATGGCTTGCCGCGGCTCTTTTATACGGCGCGGGCGCCGGCGCGCACACCTTGAGCGAAAGCCATTCCTCCTGGCAGATCAGCGGCGGCGGGACCGTGCATCTGCAGATGATCGTACCGGAGCTCGAGGCGAAGCGTCTGTCCGCCTCTGGCAAGGATCTGCCGACGGGCGCCGAACTCGGCACCTATCTCGCCGCGCGCATGGGTGCCTCGGCGGGCGGCGTGCCCTGCCCGATCGTGCAAGGCCCGCTCACGCTGTCGGCGACGCCCGGATTCTTCCGCGAGGAGTTCGTCTTCAGTTGTCCGGCCACCAGGGACCTGAAAATCCACTCCGGCGCCTTCCTCGACAAGGTGGCCTCGCACACGAATTTCGCGCGCATCGAGGACGACACAGGACGCTTCTTCGAACAGATCCTCACCCGCGATCATCAGGAGATCGAGGTGTCCGGCGGCGATGCCCAGAGCACCCTGCAAAACGCCGGCTTCATGACCTTCGTGGGCATGGGCGTGATGCACATCTTCACCGGCGTCGATCACATGTCCTTCATGCTCGGGCTGGTGTTGATATCGCGCCGCGTGCGCGATCTGCTGTTCGTGGTGACCGGTTTCACCCTCGGCCACAGCCTGACGCTGGCGCTCGCCGTGACCGGCATTTTGAGGCCCGACGCCCAATACATCGATGCGCTGGTGGCGCTCACCATCGCACTGATCGGCGCCGAAAACATCGGCGATGCCACCCATCGGCCGCTGCCGGTCGCCCTCGGTCTCGCCGGCATCCTGCTGCTCATGGCGCTCGCCAAGTATCTGGGCGTCGGGGTCACGCTGCCCATGGTGATGCTGCTCGGCGGCGCCCTGTTCGCGGGCAGCTATCTCATGTTGACCGGACACATGCGCGACGCCGGGCGCGTGCGGCTGCTGGTCACCCTGGTATTCGGGCTGATCCACGGCTTCGGCTTTGCCTCGAATCTGCTGGAGATGCGTCTGCCGACCGATCGGCTGGCCGAACTGCTGGTGGGTTTTAATATCGGCGTCGAGATCGGCCAGGTGACGGTGGTGCTCGGTGCGCTGCTCGTTGCATGGCTGCTGGTGCGCACCCGCCTCGCCATGCCACGGCCGCTGTTCACCGACGTCGCCGCCTCGTTTCTGGTCGGCGAGGGCTTGTTCTGGTTCCTCGGACGCACCGTGATGCTCGGCTGACGTTCGATCAGAACTTCTGCCCGAATTTGACCCCGAATATCATCGGCTTGATGGGATAGACGTGGTAATTCTCGTAACAATAGAGGTTCGCGCAGGCGTTGAGGCGATTCAGTTCACCGCGCTTGTCGAAGGCATTCTCGATGTACGCCTCCAGTTTCCAGTTATGCATGCCCGTGCCGGCTGAAAAATCGAAGGTGGTGAACGCCTCCAGGTTCCCCATCGCCTCGTTTTCCGCCACATTAAGGTTCGAGGTGGAAACGCTCTGGTGGGTCACAGCTCCCTGCACGAAGCTCGCGTAGCCGCCGACGTCGAATTTGTAGCGCGCCGTGCCGCTCGCCTTCAATTGCGGGGTCACCGGCAGCTGCGTGCCGGAGGGGGCGGTCGGCGTTGCGCAGTCGTGCGTGACCAGCTGGGTGCTCGGATCCAGATCGCAAAACTCCTCGGTGGTCCTCGCATCGACGTAGGTACCGGAGGCCGTCAGGGTCAAATCATCGATGATGAGCCAGCTCACCTCGGATTCGACGCCCTTCACCGCGGCATTGCCGACATTCACGATCGACGTGATGCCATTGGCGCCGGTGACGGACAATTGCACCCCGTTCCAGCGCTCGTAGAACAGGGCGCCATTCCAGCGCACGCGATGGTCGAACCACCCGGTTTTCCAACCGCCCTCGAAATTGGTCAGGGTGTCGGCGCCGTAGGCCGCCACCTGCGGCAGGCGGTTGGGGCCGCCCGGCCGGAAACCGGTCGAGTAGGTGCCGTAGACCATCAGATCGGGATCGATCTGATAGGTCAGATTGATCTTGTGGGTTTCGCCGTTCTCCACCACCTCCTTGTTGGTGTTCACGCAGGGCCAGTACCCCGGGATGATGGTCGCCGCGCTGACCGGTGGATTGCACAGCGCCTCGCCGTGCGAACTCAGCACATCGTTGAAACCGAAGAAGCCGTACAGCGTGTTCTCCACCCAGAACCTGCGGATGCCGCCGCTGATCTTGAATTTGTCCGTGACGTCGAAGGTCAGATCCGTGAACAGCGCATAATCGCGGTCGACGCGGGTTTGCTGAGACAAATAGATCGTGTCGGGCTGACCGTCGACGGTGAAATAGGCCGGCAGATTGTTGGCCTGGAAGGCCGCGCGGATGTCATCGGTCTGCCGCTGGTAAAAGCCCCCCACGACGCCGCGGAAACGATAGTCGGCTGGCGAACTCAGCCGCAGCTCGTGGCTCATCTTCGTGTATTTGTCGTGATTGTCGGTGAATTGCAGCGGATTGGTCAGTTGCCCGGTGGTCGGATCGACGAAGCGGTCATAGGTCACATAGGTGCCCCCGGGAATCTGCTGCAGGTGATCGTAGGCGATGGTATAGCCCGTATAGTCGACCAGGTTGTGCACGGAGCGCTGGAACCAGCTGCCGGAATACACCACGTCGAAATTCGAGACCTTGCCCTGCACGGCCAGTGCCGACTGATACCATTGGTCCTGGTTGATGCCCTTGAAGAAGTCCCCGATGTTCAGATCGCCCAGCGCGGGGTTGTACGAAAAGTTGCCGTTTGCGGTCTGGCTCTGGGCCAGCACCTGCGGGGTGATGGTCCAGCGGTCGTTCAGATCGATCTTCAGGGCTGCGCGTCCGCCATAGGTGTCGACGTCATTCGCATTCTTCTCGGAGAAATTGTCGTAGGTCGCCGGAGTGTTGGGGATGCCGAGCGGCGGGCTTCCCTGTTGCAGGGTCACCGGATTGAACACGTTGTTGATATAGCCGCCGACGTGCTCGTAATAGCCGACCAATCGCACCGCCACGTGCTCGGCCAGCGGAATGTTCACATAGCCCTCGAATTCCCCGCCGGGGCCACCCTTGCCGTACTTGTCGGCCTTCAGGTCGTAGCTGGCCGAAAAAGCGCTCGGGTCGGGTTTATTGGTGATGATGCGCAGCGTGCCGGACAGCGAACTGGCTCCGTACAGCGTGCCCTGCGGGCCGGCGAGTGCCTCTACGCGGGCAATGTCATACATGTGAATATCGAGGGTGTTGCCGATGGTGGTCACCGGAATCTCATCCAGGTACACGCCGGTGGCCGGGAGGGATCCGGCGTGCAGGCCGTCGGCGCCGCTGGCGATGCCCCGGAAATACAGCTGCGCCTGACCGGGCCCCAATGATTGGTAGCTCACGCTGGTCAGCAGCTTGGCGTAATCGTCAAAGCTGCCGACCTCATGCTGCTCGAGAACCTCCGAGCCGAGCACCTGCAGACTGATCGGGACCTTCTGCAGGTCCTCCGAGCGCTTTTGCGCCGTGACCACGACCTCTTCGAGCGTGACGGTTTCGGTGTCGGTGGAGTCGGCGGCATGCACCATGACGCCGCTGCCGGCAACGAGCGCGGATGCAAGCGGCACGCCGGCCCATTTCGCGCGGCTACGGGCGAGTTTCCTCTTTCGGCTTCGAGTCATTTTGGCATCCCCATTGTTTTTTCATGCCAAGCCCCCCTGCTCCGTAGTCTATCGCAATTATGTCGGGTTCCAAATTATGTCGGGTTCTCAAATGATTTCAGGTTCCAAATATCCGGTGCGCCGGGGTAGGCGTCGAGCACCGGGCCGAGCGCCGTTTTGACGGGTTGCAGCCAGGGCTCGTAGTGCCGCCAATGGTCGATGCCGTCGCGAAAGATCGGCTTTCTGACCTGCCGGGCGCTCGGAGTCCTCACCGGACGGTCATTTTCGTGGAAACGCAGACAGGCGCCCTCAAACTCAAGGCCGCAATACGCCAACAGCCGCCGTACCTCCGCTTCGGTGTCCTCGATCAGGGTCTCGTAAATGACCCGGTGGATACTGCCCGGCAGCACCCGGTCGAAGTGCTGCATCAGTTCGACGTAGTCGCAGTAGTACCGGCCGATGTCATCGAGGTCGTAGGTGTAGTGCTGTCCCTGCGCAAACAGCTGCTTGAAGGCCGAAAAGCAGCACGCCATCGGATGGCGGCGGGCATCGATGATCCTGGCATTCGGCAGTGCCAGGCGGATCAGCCCGATGTGCAGGAAGTTGTTGGGCATCTTGTCGATGAACAGCGGCTTGCCGGTCTTGCGCTGGATGCGTGTCGTCTCGATGAACTGCTCGCCGAGATCCCGGCAGGCCGCGGCGCTCAGGCCGGCGAGCACCGCCGGATAGCGCTCGTCGAGCGACGAATTCTTCGGTCCGGCCAGCGCCGCCGCCATCATGAGAATGTCCGGCAGTTCCATGGTGCCTTCCACCAGCGAATGGCTGGCGAGGATCTGCTCGATCAGCGTGGAGCCGGCTCTCGGCAGGCCCACGACGAAAATCGGATCCACCGCCGCCGCGCCGTAACCCGCACGCGCCGCGAAAAACTCCGCCGATAACAGCTGCTTCGAGCGCCGCACGAAGGCGGAGGTTTCATCCGCCTGGTAGTCGATCAGCGACCTGCGCAACGCGTTGCCCTTCAGGTAATGTTCGAACGACTCGGCATACCGCCGTTCGTCCTCGAGAGCTTTGCCGAGCGCGAAATCGAGGTGATAGCGGTCCTCCACCCCCAGATCGCCGCGCCCGATCTGTGCCCGCATGGCCTCGACCTCGGCCGCGCCGAAGCGGAAGGTCTTCAGATTCGCCAGGCTCCAATAGGCCTCTCCCAGCTGGGGCGAGAGCTGGATGCTGCGCCGATAGGCCGCGATGCTGTCGGTTTCGCGCCCGGCCGTGGCGAGGGTGTGGCCATAGCTCAACCAGATTTTCGGCTGATCCGGATGCGCCGCCAGAACCTGCTCGTAATTGTCGATGGCCTGCCGATAATCGCCGATCTTCACCAAAACCACCGCGCGCAGGTTGCGGTAGGCCGAGTTGTGGGGATCCTGGCGATCCAATTGCTCGATTTGCCGCAGCGCGGCGGTGACTTTGTTCTGCCGTTGCAGGACGATGGCCAATTGGTGGCGCGCGGCATGAAAACTCGGGGCCAGCTCGAGGCATCGCTCGAGCAGGGTCTCGGCATCCGCATTTCGGCCGAGCCGCGCGGCGACCTCGGCCAGCATGCGGATCGCGGCGACATCGGTCGGATACTGTTTCAAGTGGGCGCGCAGCAGCCCTTCGGCCTGGGCGATCTTGCCGTCGACCAATGCCGATGCGGCCACCAGCAACCGCGGATCCTGGGTCGATGCTTTGATGTGGCGCGCATACGCGACGTCGGCGCCCGCGGCGTCGCCGGTCATGTTCAATTGATCCCCGATCGCGCGCCAGGCATCGGGCATGCTGGGTTTGAGTGCCACGGCGCGGCGCAGGGATGCCAGGGCATCCGCGGTGAGTCCGCGGTCCGCCAGCGTCATTCCGAGTTCGTAATGGGCCGCCGCCCAATTGGGCTGAGCCGCCGCGAGCGCGCGCAATGTCTCGAGCGAGCCCGGTGCATCCCCGCCGGCACGCCGCGCCACGCCGAGCAGCAGCATCGCGACCGGATGCTGCGGCGCGACCTTGAGAATCTCCTCCGCCTGTTCGGCCGCCAGCGATGGATCCGCTTGCAGCAGCCGTCGCGCCTGCGCCAATGCCGCTTCGAGCGTTCCGGTGGGTTCTCCCGCGCTCATGCCACGGCCGCCGCGGATGCTGCAATCGCGGCATATACCGCATCGAGTTCATCGCCGGTCACGCAGTACGGCGGCATGACGTAGACCGTGTTGCCGAGCGGCCGCAGCAGGACATTCCTGGCGCGGAAGAATTCCTGCAGCCGCGGCCCGATGTCGGCGAAATAGCCCGCATCGGCGGCCTTGAAATCCAGTGCCGCGATGGTTCCGCTCTGGCGAACGTTCTCGAATCTCGGGTCATCGCGAAAGCGCTCCAGGTGCGCGGACTGCCGCGCGACCAGCGCCGCTATGCGTTCGCGTACCGGTTCGGTCTCCCAGATCTTCAGATTGGCGAGGGCCGCGGCGCAGGCGATCGGATTCGCGGTGAAGGAGCTCGAGTGAAAAAACGTCCGGCGGCGATCCGCCGCGAGAAACTCCTCGAAAATCTCCTCCCGGCAGAGCGTCACGGCGAGCGGCAGGGAGCCGCCGGTGAGCCCCTTCGAATAGCATACGATATCCGGCGATATTCCCGCCTGTTCGCAGGCGAACATCGAACCGGTGCGCCCCCAGCCCGTCATGACCTCGTCGGCGATGAACAGGACGCCCTGCGTCGCGCAGATCCGCCGAAGGTCGGCGAGAACCGCGGGGGCATACATGAGCATGCCGCCCGCACCGAGGACCAGCGGCTCGACGATCAGCGCGGCCGCGACGCCGCGGCGCAGTATCGCGCGCAGGGACTCCAGCGTGTCCTCCTCCCGGCCGGCCGCCGGAAATGGAATGCGATCGACGTCGAACAGCAGCGGCGCATAATCCTCGGTGAACGGCCCGCGCGCTCCAATCGACATCGCGCCGACGGTGTCGCCGTGGTAGCTGTGCTGCATGACCACGATGCGCGGGCGGCTCTCGCCCCGATGGCGCCAGAAACCGAGCGCCATTTTCAACGCCACCTCGACGCTGGTGGAGCCGCTGTCCGAGAAGAACACGCGCGTCATGCCGCCCGGCGCCATGTCGATCAGCCGGGCGGCCAGGGATTCGGCGGCCTCGTGGGTGAATTCGGCGAAAATCACCTGGTCGAGCGATTCGATCTGCGCCCGGATGGCGGCGACGATGCGCGGATGACGATGACCATGGGTGATCACCCACCAGGATGAAATGGCGTCGATCACGCGCCGGCCGTCCGCCGTGATCAGGCTCGCGCCCTCGGCATGCACCACCGTGGGAAAGGACGCGCGCAGCGCGTGCTGCGTAAAGGGGTGCCAGACCGGCGAGTTCGCGGCGGGCGCACTCGGCCGCATGTCAGGCGGATTCCAATGCGTCGGCGAGGGCATCGAACAATGCGCTGATCGCCGCCTCATCGACATTCAGCGTCACGGATATGCGCAGCCGTGCCGTCCCCGCGGGCACGGTCGGTGGGCGCACGCCGCCGACGTCGAAGCCGCGTGCACGCAGCGCCGCGGCGATTCCCACCGTCCGTCGGTCGTCGCCGATGACGACGGGCAGGATTTGCGAGCCGCTGGCCGTCACGCCGCAACGCCGCGCGCATGCCTCGCCGGCCCGCGATACCAATGCCGCCAGACGTGTGCGCCGCTGCGGTTCGTCCTTCAAGATGGCCAATGCCTCGAGGGCGGCGAGCGCCATCAGCGGCGACGGCGCCGTGGAGTAGATGAACGGCCGGCAGCGATTGACCACGAAATCGCACAGCACGCGCGGCGCGCTCACCAGCGCGCCGCAACCTCCCAATGCCTTGCCGCAGGTATGCATGACGATGACGTTGGCGCGGCCCTCGAACGCCGCCGCCAGCCCGCGGCCGTCCGGACCGAAGACGCCGGTTGCGTGGGCCTCGTCGATCATCAGAAAGGCGTCGTGCCGGTCGGCGACCGCCATGAGTTCCCCGAGCGGGGCGCGGTCACCATCCATGCTGTAGAGACTCTCGATCGCGATCCACACACGGCCGCGGTTTCCACGATTGCGCCATGCGCGGATGCCGTCTTCGAACGCACCGCAGTCATTGTGCGCTATCGCCTGAGTTGCGGCGCGCCCGGCGCGCATGCCCTCGCGCGTGCTGGCGTGAACGAGTTCGTCCGCGAGGATCAGGTCGGCGCTCTGCGGCAGGGTCGAGAACAACGCAAAATTGGCCGTATAGCCGCCGCCGAAGAACAGTGTGCGCTCGGCGTGGAAGAAGCTCGCGGCAGCCTGCTCCAGCTGCTCGTGTTCCGGCGCATTGCCGCGCAGCAGGCGCGATCCGCCGGCGCCGATCGGAGTCCCGCGCGCGAGCGCCGCCGCGAGCACGCCGCCGATCCGCCGCGATGCCGCCAGCCCGAGATAATCGTTGGAACTGAAGTCCAATCCCGCTCGCGGGGCAAGCGCGCGCAGCCGGCCGCGTTCGGCCAGGCCGCCGAGCTGCGCCTCGAAAACGTCCAACGCGGGCATGGGCTCGGGGTTCACCGTCCCGCAGTATTGGGTTGCGGGGCAGCCTTAGTCAACCTCAAGGGCCCGATTCGGTTGACGACACCGCGGTCTAGATGACGCGCGTCTCGCCGAGCAGCCTGAGGATCTTGAGGACGCGTGGAACGTACGCCTGTGTTTCGGCATACGGCGGAATCCGGCCGCCGTTGCGCATCACCGCCGCTTCGCCGGCATTGTAGGCTGCCAGCGCCAGCTTGAGATCGTGCCCGAACAGATCGAGCAGAGATTTCAGATAGAGCGCGCCGCCGATCACGTTCGCCTGCGGATCATAGGGGTCGGCGACGCCGTAATGCTGGGCGGTGGCGGGCATCAGCTGCATCAATCCCTTGGCTCCGCGCTTCGATACGGCCAGGGAATTGAAACCCGATTCCACCACGATCACGGCGCGCAGCAGATTGGGCTCCAACGCCGCGGCGGCGGCGGCCCGCTCAATGATCGGGTCGTAGCGCCTTGATCTCTCCAGCAGCCGCGGGTCGTAGTGCTGGCCGCTCTCGGTCAGGTCCTGCGGCGACAGATGCAGCAGGCGGTACCGGCCGTCGTCCGGCACGTCGGTGAAATGGCGTTGGCCCGTTTCATCGAGATAGGTGTAGATGCGGACCTGCGCGCCGGCCGTGGCCGACATCAGCAGCATCGCGGACAAGATCGACAGCTTGAGTCCCATGGGCGCGGTATCCGTGGAACCAGCCTACCGCGCCGCTCGCTGGCCGATGGGAACTGCTTCATGGAACCGCCCGATGGGGGGCGCATCCGATCGCGATCATTGCGCGGGGTGTGATCTGCATCCCTCAATCCATGGCGGGAGGCAACGGATCGATCAGCTTCTCGTCGTTGTTGCGGGGCGAATTGACCCGGGTGCTCACCGCATAGGCGGACATTTGCTCGTCCGGATAGGGCGCGAGCGCCGCCCTGGCCGAGTCCGAGGCGCCCGTGAGCCAAGCATCGTGCTGCCCTCGGCCAAGAATCGCCGGCATGCGCGCCCTGCCGTTGTGAATCTCCGCCATGAGCTTGTTGGCGGGCAGCGTGATGATGGTGCAGGACTCGATCACCGCGCCCGCATCGTTTGCGGAACGATCCCAAAGTCCGGCGAACCCGAACACCTCCTGATCTTCCAGTTGAATGAAAAACGGCTGTTTGCCGCCGTCGGAATCGATATGCCATTCGTAGAATCCGAGCGCGGGAATAATGCAACGCTGGCCGCGCTTCCAGGGGCCGCGGTAGCTCGCGCTGGTTTCGATGGTTTCGATGCGCGCATTGATGGTGCTGTACTTGCCCGCGACCCCCCTCGCGAAGAACGGCACCAGGCCCCAGCGCAGCGGTATCACGTGCTTGCTGGCACCGTCCATGCGGACGGCCGGCACCGGCTGCGACGGCGCCACGTTGAAGCTCGCCGGAAACCGCCATTCTGAGCGCACGAGATTGAATTCCCGCTCGAGCGAGGCCTCATCCGGACTCACATAACGGCCGCACATGACGGCATTGTACCCTCAGGTCCCATCGCCGCCGACGGACTATGTTAAAGCGGCGAGGCAAGCCGGGCCGGCCCGGCGCTTGATTAACATATATTTAACGGTTCATACCGCCCCTGCACACAGATTTTTCGCGCTGCGCCATCTAGAATCATTTCAACCATATGATGAACATCGACAAAACACTGCTCGCCTCCTCCACCGCCGTGCCGGCCGTCGGTCCGGCGCTCGCCACCGACCGGGCGCGCACCCGCATTGGTGTGCGCGCTTGGGTCCTGACGGCGTTCCTGTTTCTGGTGCCGCTGGTCGCCTACTGGCCCGCCACCTTCCATGACTACGGGTTGCGCGACGACTATTCCAATCTGCGCGAGGCCCACGAAGAGCCGGGCAAGGTGCTGAAGTTCTGCGCATCGCATGCGCGTCCGATCTACGGGATGCTGCTGCAGGCGTCTTATGGGCAGACGAGCAGCGTGCGCAACCTGCGCTGGATGCGGCTGCTGTCTGCACTGTTGTTGGGCGCCATTTCGCTGGTGTCCTTTCGCGGCCTGCGTGCGCTGCGCTGGTCGTTCAACGCCAGCCTGTGCTTCGCCCTGGCGGTCGTGCTGGTGCCATCCGCGCAGGTCATTGCGGGTTGGGCCGTCGGCTGGCCGTATGCGGCGGCGGCATTGATCGCCGTCGGCGGATTCTTCACGGCCGAGGGCGCATTGGCGGCGGCCGCCGGTTCCGCGCGTCGCTTGGTGCAGTGGGCCGTGGCCCTCGGACTGATGGTTCTGAGCGCGCTCATCTACCAGCCGAGCGCGTTGTTCTATGTGGTGCCGCTGTCGGCGGCGCTGATCGCGCGGCGCGAATACGGCGCCGGACGCTGCGCGCGCTGGGTGGGAATCCACCTTGGGATGGTGACTGCCGCGATGGCCATGGCGTATTTCACCATGACCGCGCTCTACGCCACCGGCGTGTTCGTCAAGTCCGGGCGCATCGCCTTTGAACAGCACTGGACCGACAAGCTCGGCTGGTTCGTACAGGAACCGCTGACGAACGCCCTCAGCCTGCTGGTGCTGAACGACAACAATCATCTCGATCGCGCGCTGTATCTCGGCTGCGCCGGCTCGGTGGCCCTCATCCTGCTGGGCGGCGCGGTGCTCGAATGGCGCCGCCACGGCCGCACTCGCGGGCTGATCTGGCTGGCCGGTCTCGCGGGATTTCCGGTGTTCTCGTTTGCCGTCTGCCTGATCGCCTCCGAGCATTACGCCACGTACCGGACCATCTTTGCCATGACCGCCGTGCTGCTGTGCTTCCTGATCGCCTCGATCCGGTCGCTCACCTCGGGACTCGGCACCGGACGCCGCCTGGCACTCGCGGCGGCGGCGTGCGCTGCGCTGTTCTTCACGGCCCAGCATCACGCCTATGCATTGCTGGCGGTGCCCCAGGGCAACGAGTGGCAGCTGATCGTCGACGGTGCCAGGCAGGTGCGGCTGCAGGAGGGCCGCCGCCCCAGCATTTTTGCGATCAAGTCCTCACCCGCAGACATCTCGACCGCGACGATCTATCACGACGAGTTCGGATCGCTGTCGTCGAATTCGGAGTGGGTGCCGAAGGAGATGTTCAAACGGGCGATGCACGACCTGCATCCGGACGTGCCGAACCTTGATGCGCGCTACGATTTCGCAACCGGCGCCAAGCTGCCGAGCGGCAGGCACTTCGACGTCATCATCGACCTGCACCGGTTGCGGCGCTTCTATTCGGATAATTGACGGGTCAGATCGGCGAATCGATCGAGCGCCGCGAGGCAGGGGATATCCTGCACCGCGCCGCGCCGGTAGCCATAGGTCATGAGAACGAAGGGCACCCGGGCCGCCTGCGCGGTGGCCGCGTCGACCTCGCTGTCGCCGATCATCAGCGACATGGGCGGATTCACGGCGAACTCGGTCAGAATACCGGTCAGCATCCGTGGATCGGGCTTGCGGTAGGCGTGCGTATCGCCGCACACGACGCGCGGGAAGAACTCCGCGATACCCAGCCGCCTCAGGATCTCGTTGGTGGGGTTTTCCGGCTTGTTGGTGCAGACGGCCATCGCGCAGCCGCGCTCCTTCAAAGTCCCGAGCGTCTCGAGCACGCCGTCGTAGAGCAGGGTGTTGGCGGTCGGCGCCGCGCGATAGTGCGCAATGAACTGCCGCAGCGCCTCTGGTGGATCCACCAGGGGAATCGAACGCGCGGCGAAAGCCCTTTGAATGAGCTGCGCGGCGCCGTCGCCGATCATGTTCCTGGTTTCGCCGAGTGAAACGGGCGCGCAGCCGTGATCCGCGAGCACTCGATTCACCGCGAGCTGCAGGTCCGGCGCGCTGTCCACCAGCGTGCCATCGAGATCGAAAATCATCAGTGCGTGGTTCGGCAAGGGGCGCAGTATGCCATGCCGGCGCTGCTTCGCGACACGCCGCTTCGCGCTATGTTTCAATGGCGGATGATCATCGAACCCTGGCAGTGGGCCGTGGCGGCGCTGGCCGCCCTGATGGTGGGCGTGACCAAGACCGCCGCATCGGGCCTCGGTATCCTCGTGGTGGCGTTGTTTGCGCTCGCGATTCCCAGCACCAAGCAGGCGAGCGGGCTGGTGTTGCCGCTGCTCATCTTCGGCGACTTCGTCGCCGTGTTCTCCTACCGCCGGCACATGCAGTGGCGATTCCTGTGGCGGCTCTTCCCCTGGACGGCGCTCGGCGTGGTGCTCGGCTATTATGCGCTCGGCCACATCTCCGATCGCCATGCCAGATACCTGATCGGCGGCATCATCCTCGCACTCTCGGCTTCGAGCTACTGGCAGCGGTTCCGGGCCGGTCCACTGGAGAAAAATGATGCGCTGATGCACTGGGGCGTGGCGGCCGGCGTTGGCATCCTCGCCGGGTTCACCACGCTGGTGGCCAATGCCGCGGGGCCGCTGATGTCGATCTACCTCATCGCCATGCGGCTGCCCAAAATGGAGTACGTCGGCACGGCGGCAGTGTTCTTCATGCTCCTCAATCTGTTCAAGGTGCCGTTCATGGTCAAGCTCGGGCTGATCACGATCGCGAGCTTCGGCTTCAATCTGGTGCTTGCCCCTGCGGTCTTCGCGGGCGCGCTCGCGGGCCGCTGGCTGATCACGCGGATCAATCAGCGGCTGTTCGAGGAGATCGTGCTCGCCATGAGCGCGATCGCCGGACTCCTGCTGATCCTGTAGTCTAGAAGAGCGGCTCCCGGGCCAATCATGAGCAACATCTGAGGCGGAACATGCAATATCGAGGTGTTTGGGGCTTTTTGGTCTTGATCGCCGACGTCTGGGCCATCGTCAACATTTTTCAAAGCAGCGCGGACACCGGCAGGAAGGTGCTGTGGACCGTTCTGGTGGTCATCCTGCCCGTGCTGGGATTTATTCTGTGGTACTTCCTGGGGCCGAAGACCGGCAAAGCCTAGGCTCCCGACGGCCGCGGATCAGGCGCGGCCGCGGATCAGGCACGGCGGCGGCGCGGCTCGAGCAGCATCGCCGCCTCGTACAGCGCATCCCGGAGGGCCGAATCGATCGCGCCGAGGACGCGCTCGCGGTCGGACGCCGTACCGAGCTTCGAGTGAGCGGCGTCCAGCGCGGCCTTCAGACCGCTGGCCGGATCCGGCGGCGTCTCGCGCACCGGGCGTGGCAGCACGTTGCGGTCGAGCAGTCCCAGATCATTGATCAAGGCGGCCAGCTGACGCCTCGAACGATCGATGGCAGCCAAGGCGCGCGGACTGGTCGAACGCGCCAGCGCCAGCACATCCCGGCGGGCGCTGGTGAGCACGCGATCGAGCCGGTCGAGCCATTCGATCCAGGAAAGTGAGTTGTTCATGGTGGATCTCTCGATTCCCGCGGGGAGCGCCATCCTGATTGCGGCGCTGAGCCGCCTGTTATGGGCCGCAGTGTACCGGGTTGCGCCGGCCGGGCCAGCCCGGAGTTGGCCGCTGCGCGGAGGGCCGGGTGCCGCTGCGCGGTGCCGGGCACCACTGCGGCTTCCGGGGTCACGGTCTGCAATGGGGTTATATACAGGGGGCAGCCGACGGGGCAAAGAGGCTACACTCATCGCGCTCCGGCGATCCCAAGGTTCGAGCATGCGTCCACGCGGTCATGAGCATCATCAGCTGACGGGCATTGGTTGGCTACGGGCGGCGGTGCTCGGCGCCAATGACGGCATCGTCTCGACGGCGAGCCTGATGCTCGGCGTCGCCGCCGCCCACGCCGACCACGCCAACGTCCTGATCAGCGGCTTCGCCGCGCTGGTGGCCGGAGCCATGTCGATGGCCAGCGGAGAATACGTGTCGGTGCATTCACAAGCGGACACGGAAGCGGCGGCGCTGGCGCAGGAACGCGCCGAATTGGACGGCGATTACGCCGGCGAAAGCCGCGAACTCACCGATATTTACGTGCGCCGCGGACTCGATGCCCCGCTCGCGCGGCAGGTTGCCGAACAGCTCATGGCGCACGATGCCCTGGGCAGCCACGCCCGCGATGAACTCGGCCTGTCCGCCACGAACCGGCCGCGCCCGCTGCAGGCGGCGCTCGCCTCCGCCTTGAGCTTCGCAAGCGGCGCCCTGGTACCGCTGTTGGTGGGGGCATTCGCTCCGCAGCATCACATTGCCGCCGTCATCGTCGGCGCCTCGCTGCTGTGCCTGCTGATCCTCGGCGGGCTGTCGGCGCAAGCGGGCGGCGCGAACGTGCCCACCGGAGCCTTGCGCGTCGCCTTCTGGAGTGCCCTCGCCATGGCGGTGACCGCCGGCGCGGGGGCGTTGTTCGGGTCCATCGCCTGAAGGACATGGAATGGAGAAAACCAACATGAGCGAATCCGCCCGCAACAACCGGCGCGTCGTCCTGGCGGCGCGCCCCCGGGGCGCCGCAACCCTGGAATCGTTCCGGCTGGAGGAATCGGCGCTGCCGATCCCGGGCGACGGACAGGTGCTGCTGCGCACGCTGTGGCTGTCGCTCGACCCCTACATGCGCGGCCGGATGAGCGACGCCCCGTCGTATGCGGCACCTGCCGTCGTCGGCGATGCCATGCCGGGCGGCACCGTGTCACGGGTCGAGGCGAGCCGCCATCCGAACTTCACCGCCGGCGACCTGGTGCTCGCCTACGGCGGCTGGCAGGAATATGCCCTGTCGGACGGCAAGGGCTTGCTCAAACTGCCCGCCGATTATCCTAACCCCTCATACGCGCTCGGCGTCCTCGGTATGCCGGGCTTCACCGCCTACATGGGGCTGCTCGACATCGGCAAACCCAAACCGGGCGAAACGGTGGTGGTGGCCGCCGCCACCGGTGCGGTCGGCTCGGTGGTGGGCCAGATCGCCAAGCTCAAGGGCTGCCGGGTGGTCGGGGTGGCGGGCGGCGCGCAAAAATGCAGCTGGGCGGTGCGCGAGCTGGGTTTTGACGCCTGTATCGACCACCACGCGGCGGACCTGCCCGCTGCGCTCGCCCAGGCCTGCGCCTCGGGGATCGACGTCTATTTCGAGAACGTCGGCGGCAAGGTGTTTCGCGCAGTACTGCCGCTGCTGAACACGCATGCACGCATTCCTCTGTGCGGACTCATCTCGCAATACAACGAAGCCCCCGAGCAGGGCACGGATACGGCGCCGCTGCTGATGCGCACCGTCCTGGTCAAGCGGCTGACCCTGCGGGGCTTCATCATTTTCGACGACTACGGCGGGCGCTTCGGGGAGTTTCAGGAGGCGATGGAGGCGTGGGTGCGCAGCGGTCAGGTGCGCTACCGCGAGGATGTGGTCGCCGGCCTGGAGAACGCACCGGCGGCATTCCTCGGTCTGCTGCAGGGACGCAATTTCGGCAAGCTCATCGTGCGAGTCGCCGCTTAGCGATGCCTTTGCCCGAATTCAATGCGGGCGCCCACGTGGCCGTGCTCAGCGTCGCGCAGATGGCCGCCGCCGATCGCCTGACCATCGAGGCCGGCACACCCGGCCGGCAGCTCATGGAGAATGCCGGGCGGGCCGTGGCCGATGCCGTACTGCGGCGCTGGCCGCCGGGATCGGTCATGGTGCTGTGCGGTCCCGGCAACAACGGCGGCGACGGCTTTGTCGCCGCGCGCCACCTGAGCGCAGCCGGCTGGCCGGTGCGCGTGGCGCTGCACGGCCGGCGCGAAGCGCTCAAGGGCGACGCGCGACACCACGCCGACCGCTGGAGCGGCCCCATCGAAGCGCTGTCGCCGGCCAGCATCGATGACGCCGCGATCGTGATCGACGCGGTCTTCGGATCCGGTTTTCGGGGCTCGCTCGATGACACCGTGGCCGGCACGCTCGGCGCCGTCGCGCGGCACCGGCCGGTCGTGGTGGCGGTGGATGTACCGAGCGGCGTCGTCGGCGACACCGGTGAGTCGCGCGGCGCAGCCGCGGCCGCCTGCACCGTGACCTTCGCGCGCAAGAAGCCCGCGCATCTGCTGCTGCCCGGCCGCGAGTTGTGCGGCGAGGTCGAGGTCGCGGACATCGGCATCCCCGCGGCGGTGCTCGGATCCATCGGGATCGACACCCTGCAGAACGACCCCTCGCTGTGGCTGCAACATCTGCCGCAACCGGCGCTCGGCGGCAACAAATATGGTCGCGGCCATGCCTTGCTTTACGGCGGCTATCCGATGACCGGCGCGGCACGCTTGGCGGCGCGCGCCGCGGCGCGCGCCGGCGCCGGACTGACCAGCATCGCCGTGGCCGAATCCGCCCTACCGCTGTACGCCGCGGCGCTGACCAGCATCATGGTGCGGCCTCTCCAGGCTGCCGGCGATTTCGAGCGCCTGCTCGCGGATGAACGCTTCACCGGTCTGTTGATCGGTCCCGGCGCCGGCGTCGATGAACGCACCCGCGCGCGCGCGCTGGCCATGCTGGACACCGGCCGCCCGGTGGTCCTCGATGCGGACGCCATCAGCGTCTTCGCGGGCGATGCGCCCGCCCTCGGGCGCGCCATCAAAGGCGCCTGCGTGTTGACTCCGCACGACGGTGAATTTGCGCGCCTATTCGATGCCGCCGGCGGCAAGCTCGAGCGCGCGCGCGCGGCGGCGCGCAACAGCGGCGCCATCCTCGTGCTCAAGGGCGCCGACACGGTCATTGCGGCGCCCGACGGACGCGCCCTCATCAACGCCAACGCCCCCGCGACCCTGGCGACCGGCGGTTCGGGCGACGTTCTCGGCGGCATCATCCTCGGACTGCTGAGTCAGGGGATGGATCCCTGGCTGGCGGCGGCGGCGGCGGTTTGGCTGCACGGCGCGGCGGCAGCCGAATTCGGTCCCGGACTGATCGCCGAGGATTTGCCGGATCTGCTGCCGGGCGTGTTGCGCCGCCTCGGACCCTGAGACGCCGATGGGCGCCTGGATCGAGGGCTGGTTTGCGCGAATCACCCTGCACTCGCTCGCCATCACCGTCAGCGTGCTCACCTACATCCTCACCACCCGCGTCGAACGCGAGCGCCGGCCGCCGTCCATCGCCATTGCCTGGGTGCTCGGGCTGATCGCAATTCCGTACGCGGCATTGCCGCTATATCTTCTGTTCGGGCGGCGCAAGCTCAAGCGCAAGGCTGCGCCGGCGGTCCGCGCGCACCCGGGCAGCTCGTGGGCGGAAGACCTGATCGGCAGCTTCGGCCTGCCGCCGGCCGCACCGTCGGCCGTGCGGCTGCACCGCGACGGCGGTGAATCGCGCTTGGCGCTGTTCGAGACCATCGGGCGGGCATGCGCGCGCCTGGACATCTGCACCTACATCTTGCGCGACGACATCCTGGGGCGCGAGGTCATGGCGCGCATGGTGGAGCGTGCCCAGAGCGGCGTGCGCGTCCGCCTGCTGCTCGACGGCGTCGGCGCCCTGCAGCTGTCGCGCAGGGGTTTCAAACGGCTGCACGCCGGCGCGGTGGAGACCGCCGTGTTCTCCCCGCTGCTGGCGCGCAACACCAGCGGCCCGCGAAATCTGCGCAATCATCGCAAGGCGGTGGTGGCCGACGATGCCATCCTCTGGGCCGGCGGCCGGAACTTCGCGGCCGAATACTTCGACGGCGCGCCGGGCGTTCCGGCGTGGCTCGATCTGTCCTTCGATCTGGAGGGCGCCGCGGCCGCGGCCGCCGCGGCGCAATTCGAGGCCGATTGGGTCGCCTCCGGCGGCGGTCCGGCGGAGCGCCTGGCAGCGGCGCGAACCGGCGCCGCCGGCGGCCGCACGCAATTCGTGCCGAGCGGCCCGGACCAATCCGAGGACACCGTGCACGCCCTGTTGATCGATGCCTGCTTTCACGCCAACGAGCGGCTGCTCGCGGTCACTCCGTACTTCGTGCCGGATTCCAGCCTGGAGACGGCGCTGCGGCTCGCCGCCCGGCGCGGCGTCAAGATCGACCTGTGCATTCCCGCATCCTCGAACCATGTGTTGGCCGATTTCGTGCGCAACCGCGCCCTGCGGTCGCTCGCGAAAGCAGGCGTGGCCATTCATCTGCTTCCGTACATGGCGCACGCGAAGGCCGTGGTCTTCGACTCCACCCTCGCCCTGTGCGGATCGGTCAATCTCGATTCGCGCAGCCTGCTGATCAACTATGAATCCGCCGTGGCGTTCTACGATCTGCGGGAGATCGATTGGCTGGCACAGTGGATCGGCGCCTTGATTCCCGGGGCGCAACGATTCGACCGCCGCCCGCCGGGGCTGCTCAGGGATCTCGGCGAGGGGCTGCTGCTGACCATGGCCTACCAGTTGTAAGAAAGCGCCTACAGGGGATTATCAATCGCGCGCCGACACTGCATAGTATCCTTGCACTGAAGCGCACACAGCGCCCGCGGGTGATGGGTGGAGTTCAAGGACTATTACAAGGTCATGGGCGTCGCACGAGACGCGACCGAAGCGCAAATCAAGCAGGCGTATCGCCGACTTGCGAGAAAATACCACCCGGACGTCAGCAAGGAAAAGGACGCCGAGGCGCGCTTCAAGGAGTTGGGCGAGGCGTACGAGGTGCTCAAGAATCCGGAGAAGCGCGCGGCCTATGATCAACTGGGACAACGCCATTCAGCCGGGGAGGAATTCCAGCCGCCCCCGGATTGGGGGGCTGGGTTCGAATTCAGCGGCGCGGGTTCGGGCGGCCCGGGCTACAGCGACTTCTTCGAGAGCCTGTTCGGCAGGGCGGCGGGCAACCGGGGCCGCGGCGGCGTCAATCAGGGCCGCGGCGAGGACCACCACGCCAAGGTGCTGCTGGACCTCGACGCCAGCCTGCAGGGCGGATCGCGATCCTTCACGCTGCGGGTTCCGGAAGTCGATGCCGAGGGCCGGCTCGGGCTCAAGGAGCGCGTGCTCAACGTGCAGATTCCCAAGGGCATACTCGGCGGTCAGAGCATCCGGCTCGCCGGCCAGGGGGCACGGCCTGCGGGTGCCGGCAAGGCGGGCGATCTGTACCTGGAGATCGATTTCAAGCCGCATCCCCAGTTTCGCATCGACGGCCGCGATCTGTATCTCGATCTGCCGGTCGCGCCCTGGGAGGCCGCGCTTGGCGCCACCGTCAAGACGCCCACACCCGGCGGCATCGTGGATCTGAGGATTCCGGCCGGATCGCACGCCGGCAGTAAGTTGCGGCTCAAAGGACGCGGCATTCCCGCATCGCCACCCGGAGATTTCTACGTAGTGTTGGAGATCGCCCTGCCGGCCGCAGCGGACGACAACGCCAAGGCCGCGTACCGCGCGCTGGCCGCAGCCCTGCCGTTCAATCCGCGCGCGAATCTGGGAGTGTAGCCGCATGCCGCCGACCGACGCACCGTTATCCGCCGCCATCTTCGAGGATTACGCGATCCTCAGCCTCGAGGAACTGAGCCGCCTGTGCGCGGTCGAGGCGCAGCGCATCATCGAACTGGTCGAGGAAGGCATCCTGGACATCCTGGAGGCCGGCTCCGTCGAGTGGCGCTTCTCCGGCGCATGCGTACGCCGCGCACGGCTCGCTCTGCGCCTGCAGCGGGATCTGGAGGTCAATCTGGCCGGCGTCGCACTCGCGCTCGACCTCATGGATGACATCGAGCAGCTGCGGCGGGAGCTGCGGCGCCGGCGGCACTGATGGACACCGTGTCCGCAGATGAGGCCGTCGCCGACGCCTTCGTGTTCTTCGGGGCGACCGGCGACCTGGCGTACAAGAAGATCTTCCCGGCGCTTCATGCCATGGTCCGGCGTGGAGAATTGAACATTCCCGTCATCGGCATGGCACGTGCCGGCTGGACGCTCGAGAAGCTGCGCCAGCGCGCCCGTGAAAGCATCGAACACAACGGGGATTTCGATCCGGACGCCTTCGCCAGACTGTCGGCGCAGCTCAAGTACGTGGACGGCGACTATGCGAACCCGGCGACATACGCGAATCTGAAGAAGGCGCTCGGCGGATCCGTGCATCCCATCCACTACCTTGCGATTCCCCCGAGCATGTTCGAGAGCGTCGTCAAGGGACTCGCCGGCTCCGGCGCCGCTGCCGCCGCGCGCGTCATCGTCGAAAAGCCCTTCGGCCGCGATTTGAAGTCGGCGCAGATGCTCGATCGCACTCTGCATGAGGTGTTCGACGAGTCCTCAATCTTCCGCATCGACCACTATCTCGGCAAGGAAGCGGTGCAGAACCTGCTGTATTTCCGCTTCGGCAACACGTTTCTGGAACCGATCTGGAATCGTCAGTACGTCAAGGACGTGCAGATCACCATGGCCGAGCATTTCGGCGTCGAAGGCCGCGGCGGCTTCTACGAGGAGGTCGGTGCGATCCGCGACGTCGTGCAGAATCATCTCCTGCAGGTGATCGCGCTGCTCGCCATGGACGCGCCGGTGGGCCACGATGCGGAATCGATGCGCGCGGAGAAGCTCAGGCTGTTCCGCGCCATGCGGCCGCTGAACCCGGCGGAGGTGGTGCGCGGCCAGTTTCGCGGCTATCGCGACGAGCGCGGCGTGGCCCCGAATTCCACCGTGGAGACCTTCGCCGCGCTGCATTTGCACATCGACACCTGGCGCTGGGCCGACGTGCCGTTCTACATCCGCGCCGGCAAGAACCTGCCGATCACGGCCACGGAGGTCGTGGTCAACCTGAAACGGCCGCCGCTGCCCGTTTTTGAGGCAGTTCCGGTCGTTCCGGGAAATTACTACCGTTTCCGGCTCAGCCCGGATGTGGTCATCGGCGCGGGTGCGCTCGTCAAGCAGGTCGGCGAGCAGATGCGCGGCGAGCACGTCGAATTGATCGCGCGGCACGAGTCGCGCACCGAACAATCCCCCTATGAGCGGCTCATCGGCAACGCGATCCACGGCGACACCACGCTGTTCACGAGCGACGATTGCGTCGAGGCGGCGTGGCGGGTGGTCGATCCGGTTCTCGATTCGGCGGAACCCGTGATCCAGTACGAGCCCGGCACCTGGGGGCCTTCCTCGGCGTCGGGCATCATGCAGGACGGCGAGATCTGGCACGATCCCAGGCCCGAGAGGTCCCCGCCGTGCTGAACGGCGGCGAGCGCGTGTTCCTGCTGGACGTCGACAACACCCTGCTCGACAACGACCGATTTGCCGCGGACTTGAGCGCCCGGCTGGAGGGGAGGTTCGGAGCGGCGGAGCGCGAGCGCTATTGGGATATTTTCAACGATCTGCGCGATGAACTGGGGCGCGCCGACTATCTGGCGAGCATGCAGATCTTCCGCAGCGGATTGGATGGCCATCCGGAACTTCTGCGCATGTCCGAGTTTCTCCTTGAATATCCGTTTGCGGAGCTGCTGTATCCGCGCGCGCTGCAGGCCATCGCACGGCTGCGGGAATTCGGCACGCCGGTGGTGCTGTCGGACGGCGACATCGTGTTCCAGCCGCGCAAGATCCAGCGCGCCGGCATCTGGGACGCGGTGGAGGGCCGTGTGCTCATCTACGTCCACAAGGAGCGTGCGCTCGATCAGATGCAGAGACGATTTCCGGCCCGGCATTACGTCATGGTGGACGACAAGCCGAATCTGCTGGCGGCGATGAAGGGCTCGCTCGGCGGCAGGCTCACCACGGTGTTCGTGCGCCAGGGACATTACGCAAAGGCCTACCGGTCGCAGATGATCGGGCCACCGCCCGATCTGGCCATCGACAACGTCGGTGACCTGGTGGATATGAACCCTTACGAATTCGAGGACGCCCCATGAAAATCACCCAGAAACTTCATGAATTGCCGCAGAGCCTCTGGCTCGACAACATCACGCGCGAGATCCTCGACAACGGCACCCTGCGCGCGTACGTGGACGAACTGTCGATCACGGGCCTGACGTCCAATCCGACCATCTTCGATGAGGCCATCGGCGGCACGTCCACCTACGACGTGAGTATACGGACGAAGGCGCGCACGGGCCTTGCGGGCGAGCAGTTGTTCGTCGAACTCGCGCTCGAGGACCTGCGCCGCGCAGCTGAGTTGTTCCGGCCTCTGTACGACGCGACCGGCGGCATGGACGGCTGGGTTTCGATGGAGGTGTCGCCGCTGCTGGCCGACGACACCCGGGGCACCATCGAGGCGGCGGCGCGGATCCGGTTGCAGGCCGCCTGTCCGAATCTGTTCATAAAGATTCCGGGCACGGCCGCCGGCATCCCGGCCATCGAGGAATCCATCTTTGCCGGCGTGCCGATCAACGTCACGCTGCTGTTTTCCCGCGAGCATTATCTGGCTGCGGCCGGCGCATACATGCGCGGCATCGAGCGGCGCATCGCCGCGGACCTCGATCCTTTGGTGGTTTCGGTGGCCTCCGTTTTCGTCAGCCGGTGGGATCGGGCGGTGGCCGACAAGGTGCCGGATGATCTGCGCAACCGGCTCGGAATCGCAATCGGCGGACGCACCTACCGCGCGTACTGCGATCTGCTCGATTCGAAGCGCTGGCGCGATCTCGCGGCCGCCGGCGCCCACGTTCAGCGCCTGCTGTGGGCGAGCACGGGAAGCAAGGATCCGAAGGCCTCGGATACGATGTACGTCGAGGCGCTGGCGGCGCCCGACACCATCAACACAATGCCCGAGAAGACCCTGCTCGCCTTCGCCGCGCATGGCGCCTTGAATCTCACGCTTTCCCGCGACGGTGGAGACTGCGAGGCGGTCCTGGCCCGGTTCGCCAAGGCGGGCGTCGACATCGACGCGCTCGCGGCGAAATTGCAGATCGATGGCGCCAGGGCGTTCGTCAAGTCGTGGCAGGAACTCATGCAGCTCATTGCAACCAAGAGTCAGGCTCTTACCGGCACATGAGTGCGCCGAGTCCGCTCGCCGGCAAGCCGCCGCCGGCAGCACTGCTGGCGGACATACCCCGGCTGATCACCGCTTACTACACCGAACGGCCCGATCCGACGGTGCGCGCGCAGCGCGTTGCCTTCGGCACGTCGGGTCACCGCGGCACCTCTCTCGACTGCAGCTTCAACGAAGCGCACGTGGTGTCGATCACGCAGTCGATCTGCGCCTATCGCAAGCAGCAGGGCATCGACGGGCCGCTGTTCATGGGCTTCGACACCCATGCGCTGTCCGCGCCGGCATTCGCCAGTGCACTCGAGGTGCTGGCCGGCAACCGCGTCGAGGTCATGATCGCCGCGGGCGATGAATTCACCCCGACGCCGGCGATTTCGCACGCCATCCTGACACACAACCGGGGACGCAACTCCGGCCTCGCGGACGGCATCGTCATCACACCGTCGCACAATCCTCCCGAGAGCGGCGGCTTCAAGTACAACCCGCCGAACGGCGGCCCCGCCGATACCGGGGTGACCGGCTGGATCGAAGCGCACGCCAACCATCTGCTGCAATCCGGACTTCTCGAAGTGAGCCGCGTGGGTTACGCACGGGCGCGCCGCGCCCCGAGCACTCATTCGCACGATTTCCTCAGCGCCTATGTCGGCGACCTGGGTGCGATTCTGGACATGGATGCGATTCGCGGCGCCCGCGTGCGCATGGGGGTCGACCCGCTCGGCGGCGCCGGCGTTCACTATTGGCCGCGCATCGCCGAACTCTACCGGCTGGATCTGACGGTCGTCAGCGACGAGGTGGACGCGACGTTCCGGTTCATGACCGTGGACTGGGACGGCAAGATCCGCATGGATCCGTCCTCCCGCTGCGCCATGCAGCGCCTGATCGGGCTGCAGGGCCGCTTCGACATCGCATTCGCCTGCGACACCGATCACGACCGTCACGGTATCGTGACCTCGAGCGGCGGACTGATGCCCCCGAATCACTACCTGGCCGTGGCCGTCGATTTTCTTTTCCGCAACCGCAGGCGGTGGAAGCCGGACGCGGCCGTAGGCAAGACGGTCGTCAGCAGTGCGATCATCGATCGCGTCACGGCCGGCCTCGGCCGCAAGCTCTATGAGGTTCCCGTCGGTTTCAAATGGTTCGTTGACGGGCTGGTCGACGGTTCGCTCGGCTTCGGCGGCGAGGAGAGCGCCGGCGCCTCCTTCGGCCGGATCGACGGCGGCGTGTGGACCACGGACAAGGACGGCATCGTCCCGGCGCTGTTGTCGGCGGAGATCACCGCGCGCAGCGGACGCGATCCCGGTGACCGGTATCGCGAACTGACCCGCGAACTGGGTGAGGTGTTCGCCGACCGGGTCGAGGCACCCGCCACCGCCGACCAAAAGGCCAAGCTGGCGAAGCTTGCGCCGCAACACTTGCGCATCGGCGAGCTGGCCGGAGACCGGATCGACCGGGTGCTCGCCCAGGCCCCCGGCAATGGCGCGCCCATCGGCGGCATCAAGGTGGTCTCGGCCGGCGGCTGGTTTGCAGCGCGGCCGTCCGGCACCGAGGATGTCTACAAGATTTACGCCGAAAGCTTTCGTAATGCGGCGCATTTGCGCGGCATCCTGAGCGAGGCGCAAGCCATCGTGGATGATGCACTCGCGCAAGCATAGGTCGCGCTGAGTGGAGCCCGCAAAGAGGCTGCTGCCCTGGCTGGTGGCGGTGGCTTTCTTCATGGAATCGCTCGACACGACGATTCTGAACACGGCGGTGCCCACCATCGCGCAGGCGCTCAAGGTGGCGCCGCTCAGCATGAAGGCCGTTCTGGCGAGCTACACCTTGAGCCTGGCGGTTTTCATTCCCGTGAGCGGCTGGATGGCGAACCGCTTCGGTACCCGCCGGGTGTTCGCCTCGGCCATCGGCACCTTCACGGTGGGCTCGTTTCTTTGCGGGGTGTCCAACGACATCCATCTGTTGGTGGCGTTTCGCGTGCTGCAAGGCTGCGGCGGCGCGATGATGCTGCCGGTCGGCCGGCTCACCATGGTGCGGACGTTCGCCAAGTCGGAACTCATCCGCGCCATGAGCTTCGTCGCCATCCCGGGCCTGATCGGCCCCATGCTGGGCCCCATCGCCGGCGGACTGGTCATCCGGTATTTCCACTGGAGCGTGATATTTTTCCTCAACATACCGATCGGCATCGCCGGCCTGATCATGATCTACCGGCACCTGCCGGATTATCGGGAAACGCATAATTTTCCGCTCGATGTCGTGGGGCTGGTGCTGTTCGGATCAGGCGTCGCGCTGCTGTCCTATGTGCTCGAGGTGTTCGGCGAAACCACGCTGAGCGCCAGGGAGATGCTCGGATTGCTCGCGGTCTCCGCGGCACTGCTCGCGGCCTATGGCATCAACAGCGCCCGCATCGCGCATCCGCTGTTGCGGCTCGAATTGTTCCGGATTCGCACGTTTCGCACCGCGCTCAGCGGCAATTTCATCACGCGTCTGGGGGTGGGGGGCATGCCGTTCCTGTTGCCGCTGCTCTACCAAATCGGCATCGGTTTCAGCGCAATCCAGTCCGGCTTGCTCATCATGCCGCAGGCGGTGGCGGCGATGAGCCTGAAGATCACCATGCCGTCGATTCTCAGGAAGTTCGGCTATCGCAGGGTGCTGATCGCCAATACCATCGCGCTGGGTTCGATGATCCTGATGTTCTCGAGCATCGGTTTGCGGACTCCGGCCTGGTCGATCGCCCTCATGGCCTTCATCTTCGGATTCTTCACCTCGATGCAGTACACGAGCATGAACACCCTCGCCTATGCCGACGTCGGCGAGGAGCAGGCGGCCGGCGCCAGCACCATCGCCAGCACCGTCCAGCAGATGTCCATCAGCTTCGGGATCGCCACCGCCTCCCTCGCCACCGCCCTGTTCGTCCCCGACCGCTTCCACACCAGCCCCCCGCAGATGATCCACGGTATCCATCTGGCGTTTCTGGTGCTCGGCGGCCTCACCATCGCGTCGACCGTCGTGTTCACGTCCCTGCGCGGCAGCGACGGCGAAGCGGTCAGCCGGCACCGTGCCGAGCTGCCGGCGTCCTAGTCAGAGGAGCCTGTCTGAGTATTCGGCGTGGCCTCGACCGCGACGGATTTGCGACAGGCTCCCCGTCAGGGTTCCTTTTTGATGGCGTGACCGCCGAATTGATTGCGCATCGCCGCCAGCAGCTTGTCCGAGAAGGAGTCGGCGTCGCGCGATCGCAGCCGCTCGAGCAGCGACTGGGTGATGACCACGGCCGGCACCCCGAGTTCGATGGCCTCCGCCACGGTCCAGCGGCCTTCGCCAGAGTCCGCCACGTAAGGCGCGATGCCGTGCAGGGTCGGATTCTTCTGCAGCGCATCGGCCGTCAGGTCGAGCAGCCAGGAGCGCACCACGCTGCCATAGCGCCAGATTTCGGCAATCTGATGCAGGTCGAGGTCGAATTCCCGCTTGTGTTCGAGAATCGAGAATCCCTCCGCGTAAGCCTGCATCAGGCCGTACTCGATGCCGTTGTGGATCATCTTGGTGTAATGGCCGGATCCGACCTCTCCGACCCGGCCCCAGCCGCGGTCCGCAGCGGGCGCGAGCGTCGTGAACAGCGGGCGCAGAGTCTCGACCACCGCCGCATCGCCGCCGATCATCAGGCTGTAGCCCTCCTCCAACCCCCATACCCCGCCGCTGGTGCCGGAGTCCACGTAATTGATGCGCTGTTGCGCGAGGGTGCGCGCGCGGCGCTGCGTATCCCGGTAGTTCGAGTTGCCGCCGTCGATGACCGTGTCACCGGCGGCGAGCAGCGGCTGCAGCGCGCTGATCGTGCCGTCGGTGATCTCGCCGGCGGGCACCATCATCCACAGGGTACGTGGCGCCTTGAGTTTTGCAACGGCGAGTTCGAGCGTGGGCGCCGACTCGGCACCCTTGCTTTCGAGGAGCTTGCGCGCGGCCTCCGACGGATCGTAGCCGACGACGCGGTGTCCGCCGCGCATCAGACGTTGCGCCATGTTCGCACCCATCCGGCCGAGACCAATCATGGCGAGTTCCATAGGGTTCAACCATCGTCGCGCGAACGCTTGGGCCGCCATTATAGGGCGCGCCGCGAGCATCGGTACAGGGAAACGCAGCCTCGCCCGGCGATTCAGCGGCGCGCAGCGCCCGGCATGGGTATTGCCCGGTGGGCGTTCACCATCACCATCACCGCCGGGCTGCCGACCGGCTCGAAGCGGCCGGTGAACTGCAGGGCGCCGCTGCCCGGCGCTATCCGGAACGACGTGATCGAATCCGCCCGCTGATTGCACGAGTACATGAATTGGCCGGTCGGATCGATGGTCAGGCTGCGCGGATAATCCGCGTGAACCCAGACATCCGCGATCATTCGCAGCAATCCGTCGCCGCCGACGGCGAACACGGCGATCGCGTTGTGCAGTCGATTGGCCACGTAGAGGCTCTTGCCGTCGGCGCTGATGAGGATTTCCGACGCCAGATTGCTGCCTGCGAATCTGAGCGGCAGCGTGGAGACCAGCTGCTTCTGTTTCATGCCGCCGCGCACGGGATCGAAATCGTAGACCGCGATCTTTGCGTCATGCTCGTACAAATTGTAGAAGTGGCGGCCGTTCGGATGGAACGCGAAGTGGCGCGGCGCCGAACCTGACGGTGCCACGATGGCCGGCACGTCGGCGGGCAGCAGACG
>Ga0302320_10000620_pt1 | contig 84576 bp, 66 predicted proteins | sample Bog_T0_3_FD_202130 | JGI IMG/M metagenome (GOLD analysis project Ga0302320, IMG submission 202130) | Peat permafrost microbial communities from Stordalen Mire near Abisko, Sweden - Bog_T0_3 | ecosystem: Environmental > Terrestrial > Soil > Wetlands > Peat | place: Sweden: Abisko, Stordalen Mire...
CATCAGAAGAGATTTTGGCGCCATGGAATTCCAGCGCCAGACGCCGGTCGAAACTCAGTCCTATATGTTCGTTTTTGGTCGCACCCTTAGGATTGTAGGACTTTTCAGCCTCGAAGTCGGTTATGCCATTCATGGGTAAGATCTTAAGCTGTTCCATGGCGAGCATTCTTCATGCCAATCTGGGACATCCGGGTTTAGAACTTTCTGCCGAGTTTCAGAACTTTCCTCTTCGGCACCATGGGATCTCCTTCGAATCCAAGATACACGGCGGCCGTTCACGGGCTGCTAGCGCGTGTTCCAGACGACAGGCAAGGCGTGGAGGCCTCCGATCAAAGGAAGCGCAAGGGAATGAATCCCTTAAGTTTGATAACCATGATTATCAAACTCTTCCGGAATTATCATTCTTTTTGGATATTATCGAACTTACCTCTGCGTCTCCATGAATTGCTGCTGGATACAAGCTGGCGTCCCCACGGGGATTCGAACCCCGGTTCTCACCGTGAAAGGGTGGTGTCCTGACCGGGCTAGACGATGGGGACGTAGCACGGGATCGGGCAAGCTAGGCGGCAGGCCTGACCAAGCAAGAGCATTTTTCCGTCTGGACGCGAGTGCGTGATGGGGAATTCTTGTTCCATGACATTCTCCGAAATCGCAGGCGCGCTGCCTGACCGGGCCGTCACGTCGATCGATCTGTCATTTTCTAGGATCGGGTCGGGCAAGGTGCGGGAAATATTCGACCTGGGGGACGCGCTGCTGCTTGCCGCCTCGGACAGGCTCTCGGCGTTTGACGTGATCCTCCCCGACGGCATCCCGGGCAAGGGAATCCTGCTGACGCAAATGAGCCTATGGTGGTTCGCAAAGACGGCGGGGATCGTTCCTAACCACCTGCTGCCCAATCAGGAGGCGGAATTCGAGCGGCGCGGGATCAAGGGGCGCGACCTGCACCTGCGCAGCATGGTGGTACGCAAGCTTCGCCCCCTCCCGATCGAGTGCGTGGTGCGCGGGTATCTGGCGGGCAGCGGATGGAGCTCCTACGCAAAGACGGGAACCGTGTGCGGCATCGCGCTTCCCCCCGGTCTCAGGCAGGCCGATCGGCTTCCAGAGCCCATCTTCACCCCGACGACGAAGGCGCCCAAGGGCAGCCACGACGAGGCGATTGACGACGCCCAGGGAGCCGCGACCGTGGGACCCGAGCTCTACGGCCGGGTGAAGGCGGTTAGCGTGGCCCTGTACCGGTTCGGCCACGACACGGCGCAGAAGGCCGGGATGATCCTCGCCGACACCAAGTTCGAGTTCGGAACGGATTCGGCCGGGGGACTGGTGCTGATCGACGAGGTCCTGACGCCCGACTCCTCGCGGTACTGGCCGGTGGAGAGCTACATGCCCGGAGGCTCCCCTCCGAGCTACGACAAGCAGTTTGTGCGGGACCACCTGCTCAAGCTTTCCTGGGATCAGAAGCCGCCGGCCCCGCGGCTCCCCAAGGAGGTGATTGCAAGGACCGGGGAGAAGTACCTTGCCGCGCTGCGAAGCCTCTCGGCCGGGGACACGACTACTGCATGACGCCCTGACGCACCTGCGGCACGGCGGCTCCGTCCTTGCCACGGACCAGCTCGCGCCTGAGCCAGTCGAGCGCGGAATTCACCGCGCGGCACTTGATGGTGGTGCGAGGGCCGGGGTAGCTCAGCTTGCGGGACCAGACTCCGTGCGGCGCGTGGAGGGCCACGAAGATCGTCCCGACGGGGTTCTCGTTCATGCCGCCACAGGGCCCCGCGAAGCCGGTGATCGACAGGGCGTAGTCCGCCCCAAGCTTTTCCGCGGCTCCGGTGGCCATGGCGACTGCGGCCTCCGCGCTTACGGCCCCATGCTGAAGCAGGAGGCACTCGGGCACGTCCAGGAGCTGCATCTTGGAGTCGTTCGAGTAGCACACGCAGCCGCCCGAGAAAAACTTCGAGGCGCCGCAGATGTCGGTGAATGCGTTCGCGAGCAGGCCGCCCGTCGCGGTCTCCGCGACCGCGAGCCACTTGTCCTGCGAGCGCAGGAGGTCGGCGCACACCTTGGCCAGGGAGTCGTCCCCAAACGTGACAAAATCTTCGCCCAGCACGTTGGCGCACTCGGCGGCAATCGCCTCGATCTCGGCGGGTCCGAGCTCGCCGCCCGGGGAGCTGAGCCGGCAGTCGACGTGGCCCGCATGCGCGCAAAACGCGACGCCAAGGCCCGTGGCATGGCGGTCGAAGACCGGCTGCAGCTTCGTCTCAAGCATGGATTCGCCGATTCCGGAGGTCCGAAGCTGCACGTAAGCCTTGCGGTCGAGCACAAGGCCAAGCTGCGCAAGCCTGGGAATCACGTGCTCGGTGAACATCGGCTGTAGCTCGTTCGGCGGCCCCGGCATCATGCACACCACCTTGCCGTCCTGCTCGACCCAAAGGCCCGGCGCCGTGCCGTTTGCATTCGGAAGGACCTGGCCGCGCTCAAAGCGGTACGCCTGCTTGAGGTTGTTTGGCGTCATCTTGCGCCCGAGGAGGGCGAATCGCTCGAGAATGCGGCCCTCTATCTCCGGGTCGAACACGAGCTTCTGCCCGAGCACCTGCGCGACCGACTGCCGAGTGCGGTCGTCGCACGTCGGCCCCAGGCCGCCCGTGATGATGACGACGTCGGAGCGGGCCCAGCTCTCCCTGAATTGCGCCTCAATATCCTCGGCATCATCCGTTACCGTAACGTTGCGGCGCAGCTCGACCCCGCGTGCGCCTAGCTGCGCTCCGATGAACGTCAAGTGGCCGTTGGCGGTCAGCCCCAGCAGGAGTTCGTCGCCGATCGTTAGCAGTTCAAAATGGAGCTTGTGCGGAGGTTTGTTCAAACGGAGTGCCTAAAGTCAGGAGAAAGCATGCTTTGCGGACGTTGAAATTAGGCTAATCTGCGGAAAATGCCAGCTGTTGACTCAGATAGCGGGGTTCCTCCGACGCTCAAGGAAAAGGTGCGACGGCTGCCCGACCGGCCCGGTGTATACCTGATGAAGGACCGGATCGGGAGGATCATCTACGTGGGCAAGGCGAAGGCGCTCAAAAAGAGGGTCTCGTCCTACTTCCAGCCGTCCCGGGCCTTCACGCTCCACCCCAAGATCAGGGCCCTGGTCGAGATGATCGCGGACTTCGACGCCATAGAGGTGAAGTCGGAGCCGGAGGCCCTCCTGTTGGAGGGCAAACTGATCAAGCAGTGGAAGCCGCGCTACAACACGGATTTCACGGACGACAAGCGCTTTCCCCTGGTGCGCGTCGATCCGCGCGAGGAGCTTCCTAGGTTCCGCATCGTCCGACTCCGGAAGGACGATCATTCGAGGTATTTCGGCCCGTTTGCGCACAGCGGCCCGCTCCGGAAGGCGCTGGCGCAGATGCGCCGGCAGTTCGGCATCCTGCTTGGCGACGGCACCCCCCGCCGCCTGGCTGACGGCTCCTGGCATCTCTACGACGACGCCAGGGCGGAGATCTACGGTTTTCCCGAAAGCGTGACCTCGCAGGAGTACAGGGAGCGGGTGGACCGGGCCTGTGCATTCCTCGAGGGAAAGTCCCGAGAATGGCTCACCTCCCTGCGCGCGGAGATGGCCTCCGCGTCCGAACGCCGCGAGTTTGAGAGGGCCGCGGGGTTGCGCGACATCGTGTTTGCCCTGGAGAAAACGCTCGAGAGACCCCGGCATTTCGAGCGGACCGACCCGACGGCCCCGAGCGCTGACGAGGCCGCGCTCGAATCCCTTCGGGAGGCGCTTGCGCTGGCGGGCCCCCCGCGCTCGATCGAGTGCTTCGACATCTCGCACATCTCCGGCACGTTCGTGGTGGCTTCCATGGTGCGGTTCGCCGGTGGGAGGCCCGACCGGGACAACTACCGGCGCTTCCGGATCAAGGGATTCATGGGAAATGACGACTTTCGCGCGATGGAGGAGGTCGTGGGGCGCCGCTACCGGCGACTGCGTCAAGAGGGGAGGGCCTTCCCGGACCTCGTCGTGATCGACGGGGGCAGCGGGCAGGTGGGAGCCGCGCTGAAGGCCTTCGTTGCGCTGGGCCTCGATCCGCCCCCGATCGTTGGCCTGGCAAAGAGGGAGGAGACGATCGTGTTCCCCGACGGCAGGGCGCCGCTCGACATCCCACTCGACCATCCCGGGCTCAGGCTCCTGCAGCGCCTCCGTGACGAGGCCCACCGCTTCGCGAACACCTTCAATGCGGACCTACGGTCCAGGAAGATAAGGGAGTCGCTGTTGGACGACTTTCCAGGCCTTGGCCCAGTCCGCCGCGCGGCGTTGATGGACCGGTTTGGAAGCATCGAGCGCCTGCGAGGCGCGACGGCTGCCGAGATTGCCGAGGCGGACGGCTTCGGGCCGCGGCTGGCCTCCGAACTGCACGCCTTCCTCGGGGCAATCCGGGCAGCCGGCCCGAAAATTCCTTGATCCCGGCGCGGGGTCGGGCCTGCTACGAGACCTCCATGTCCTCCTTCCGCATCATTGCGCTGACGTTTGCTGCGTTGCCCGGGATGGCCCCGACGACGTCCGCCGCCCCGGAACTCGCCCCGCCGTTCCAGGACCGCACGGTCCTGCAGCGGGAGAAGCCGGTTCCCGTCTGGGGCCGGGCGACCCCGGGCGAGCATGTGAGCGTGGCGTTTGCCGGCCAGATGGTCGGCGCGACGGCGGGTTCCGACGGGCGATGGATTGTGATGCTCACACCGCTTGCTGAGAACGCGTCCGGCTCGGACCTCACCGTCAGCGGCAAGGCCACGGTGACGCTCCATGACGTCGTGGTCGGGGAGGTCTGGCTGTGCGCCGGGGAGGCGAACATGGAGTTCGCCGTCGACGACGGCGGGTCCTACCGGATTGAAAACGCAGCTGCGGAGGTCGCTGCGGCGCGCTACCCCCTGATCCGGCAGTTCAAGGTCGCACGTCAGGCGGCCGCCGCGCCGATGGAGTCCGCCCCAGGCGAGTGGAGCGCGTGCACCCCTGCCACCGTGGGCCGGTTCACGGCCGCAGGCTACTTCTTCGCGCGTGAGCTCTTCGCACGCCTCGGGACGCCCGTCGGGATCATCAACTGCACGTGGGGCGGGACGCCGATCGAGGCGTGGATGAGCCCGGCGTCTCTCGCCGCCTTTCCCGGCTTCTCCAACGGGCATCCGGCCGCCGGCGCCGGCACGAAGGGCGGGGATCCCTGGGCCCCCGGCTCGCTTTTTAACGGCATGATCCAGCCTCTGCTGCCCTATGCCCTGCGGGGCGCCGTCTGGTATCAGGGTGAAAGCAACGTGGGGCGCGCCTCCCTGTACGCCACCCAGTTTCCTGCGTTGATCACCAGCTGGCGCTCCCATTTCGGCGGCGGCGACTTTCCCTTCCTCTGGGTTCAGCTCGCGAACTTCTCACCGCCCGCGAAGGGGCAGGGGGACCCATGGGCGTCCCTTCGCGAGGCGCAGTCCAGGGTCCTTTCCCTTCCGTCGACGGGCCAGGCCGTAGCCATCGACATCGGGGAGCCCGGCAGCATGTACCCGAGAAACAAGAGGGAGGTCGGGCGGCGGCTCGCCCTGATCGCCAAGGCGATGGTCTATTCAATCCCGGTCGAGCACTCGGGGCCGGTCTTCAGCCGCGCGGCCCCGGAGGGCCCCGCAATCCGTGTCCAGTTCCAGTTTGCGGGCGAGGGGCTCACCGCCTCCGGAAAGCCGCTCCAGTCGTTTGAGGTCGCAGGCCCCGACAGGGTGTTTCACCCGGCGCAGGCGGCCATCAGGGGCGACACGGTCATTGTCCGGTCGCCGGCGGTGGCGCAGCCCGTGGCCGTGCGCTACGCGTGGCGCAACGCCCCGGAGGCCAATCTCTACAACGGTGCCGGGCTCCCCGCAGCGCCCTTCAGGAGCGACGACTGGTAAGGCGGCCGTCGCCGGTCAGGGAAGCTCGTAGACCTCTCCCAGCACGACGCCCGTCCTGCCGCTTGCGCTGGAGATCTCGAACGTGTAGGCGCCGGGCGCCAAGTTGGCGATGAGCGCCGTGTCGGAGTTCAGCGCGGAGAGCGCGAATGCCCCGACGCTGGTGTCGGCAGCCGTGATGTCGGCGGCCGTGATCGCCGGCTGGTCCGGCCCCGTCGCGGACTGGCTCGTCCATGAGAAGTTCTGGGCCACGAGGTTTCCGCCGGAGTCAAAGACGCTCAGCACGGGGTCGGGGAGCACGGCGGCAATCTTGAACGCCGAGAGCCCGGGTCCGATCCCGCGGATGAGGATGCTCTTGGTCGAGCTTCCGGAGATGACGAACCCCCCGAACAGCGCGCCGGTTGTCGGGGTGACCGCACCCATGGCCGAGATATTGGTCAGCCGCTGAGGTGAAGTCATCGGCGACGCATCGGCATCGTAGAGCTCCAGGAGCACGATCCCTCCGGTCCCCGAGGGATCGAACACCTGGGCTGTGTAGGTGCCGGGCCCGAGGCTTGCGACGATGGCGGAATCCGCGCTGCCCGGGGCGAGCGAAAACGCCCCCACCTGAGTGATCGTGGCTGCAATGGCAGGGGAGCTTCCCCATCCGGTGTTTTGCGCGATCACCGAGCCGGACGACGAGTAGAGTTGGAGCTCAGGGGTCTTCATCACGCCGGGGACGTCGAATTCGGTCAGCCCCGGCCCGACGGCGCGAACGAGCACGGTCTTCGGAGCCGTCCCCGATATGGCGAATCCGGCGACCAGAACCTGGCTTCCGGCCAGGTTGACGCGCGTCGACAGGTTAAGGAGCCGATTGTCCAGCGACGTCGACGCCGGAACGAACGGCGTCCCGCTCGCGGCGCCTATCGTGATCGTCATCGTCGACGACGCGAGACCGCCTGTGCCGTTGGCGGTAACCGCGACCTTGTACGTGCCGACGGCCGTCGGCGTGCCGGAGATGACTCCGGTCGTGGAATTGATGGTGAGCCCCGGGGGCAGTCCCGTCGCCGTGTAGGTCTGCGGGGAGCGCGTCGCGGTGACAACGAACAGGAACGGCTGACCGGAGGTGCCCGTCACCGAGGACGCTGAGGTGATCAGGGGAGGCGGGGTCGAATTCGCAAGGTAGAAGACCTGGGTGAGGCCCGAGGAGCTGAACTCCGAGGACGGCGTTAAGCCCGTCGCGCGGACGTAGAACAGGGCTGCGCCGGTCGGAGACGCGCCGATGAGCTGCCACGTGGCTCCGTCCGAGGTGGACGCCTGGCCCGCGGTGGTCCAGTGGGTGCCGTCGGTCGTCTCCTCAAAGAACACAGACGAGAACACGGGTGCGTCGCCGCTCCTTGTCCAGGTGTAGGTCGATTGGTCGGCGCTCACTGAGACCGATTGCGTCACGGGTGTCGGCGCGGAAAAGCGGGCGATCCCGACGCGCGAGAGGCCGCCCACCGTCGTGAAAGCCCCGCCGATCAATATCTTGCCGTCGGGCTGCACCAGGACCGCGCTTACCGGCGCGTTCACATTCGGGGTGAACGACGGGTCGGCGGCGCCGCTGGATTCGATGTGCGCGGCATAGGGCAGGGGTTGGCCGCCGATGCTCGTGAACAGGCCCGCCACGTAGAACGTTCCGTCAAGCACCTGCGCAAGGGACAGCACGGTGCCGTTTGGCGCGGGGTTGAAGGTCGCGTCGAGCGAGCCGTCGCCGTTGAGCCGAGCCAGATTGGAGACGGCCGCGCCGTCCACGCTCGTGAACGATCCGGCGATGACAATCTGGCCGTTCGGCTGGATCGCGATTGCGTTGACGATGCCGTTGACCGCGGGCGCGAACGAGCCATCCGGGGAACCCGTCGGTCCAAGCCGGGCAAGATAGGCCGAGTTCGGGCCGCCGGCGCTGGTGAACGCTCCGCCAATGAGCACCTGCCCGTTCGGCTCAAGCGCGATCGTGTTGACCGCACCGTTCACCGCCGGGTTGAACGACGTGTCGATCGACGAATCGGTGTTGATCCGGACAAGGTTGGCCCGCGGCACGCCATCGATGTTCGCGAAGGCCCCGCCCACCAGCACCGTCCCGTTTAGCAGGGGGACCAGGGCGTTCACGGGCCCGTCCGGGTGCGCAAGGAAGGAGGAGTCGAGCGTGCTGTCGGCGTTGAGCCGGGCAAGGTGGGCGGCCGCCGTCGCGCCGACACTGGAGAAATTGCCGCCGATCAGGAGCGCTCCGCCCACTTGGACGGTGTTGAAGTTGCCGCCGACGAACAGCGAGCCGTCAGGCAGCGGCGTGATGGTGTCGACGGTGCCGTTAAACGAAGGGTCAAACGAGGGGTCAACCGATCCGTCGGCGTTGACCCGGGCGATATCCTCGCGGATTGCCACGGCTCCGGTCTCGTTCGGCTGAATGCCGGTGAAGTTGCCGCCGAAGACGATCTGGCCGTTGGCCTGGATGGCCACGACGGTGAGACCGCCGTTCGGGTGCGGGTCGAACGTCGTGTCCACGCTGCCGTCGGTGTTGATGCGGGCAATGTAATAGCGGGTGACGGTAGCCCCGACCGTGGGCGCCGGGGACAAGTTGCCGACGTTCTCGTTCTGCTGGAATATGGTGAACGTGCCGCCGACGACGATCTTGCCGTCCGACTGGACGGCGATCGCCGACACGGGTGCGTTCGGATCGGGGTAGAACGTGGTGTCCACGGTCCCGTCGCTGTTCAGCCGGGCGAGGTCCTGGACATAGGAGGTCGTCTTTCCGGCGTTGGGCGTGAACGAGGTGAAGGCTCCGCCGACCACGATCTGCTTGTTGGGGAGCAGGGCTATCGAGTACACCGATCCGCTGCAGTCGGGGTTGAAGGTGGTGTCGATCGAGCCGTCCGTATTCACCCGTGCGATGTAGTTGTAAGCGTAGGTGCTGGGTGTGCCCCCGGTGGCGTTGGTCGGGACGAGGAGCGTAAAGTCTCCGCCGATGACGATCTTTCCGTCGGGCTGCAGCGCCATGCACAAGATCTGCAGGTTGGGCTGCGGCGCAAAGGCCGAGTCGATCGTGCCGTCCGGGTTGAGGCGGGCGATGTAGGCGTTGTTCACGCTGTTGATGTTGGTGAACCCGCCGCCAACCACTATCTTCCCGTCTCCCTGGACGACGATGGCGCTCACCACCCCGGTGGGCGTCGGCGTGAATGTCGTGTCGACCGTCCCGTCGGTGTTAAGGCGGACCAGGTTCTGAAGCCCGCTCACCCCGCCGAAGTTGCTGAAAAGGCCCCCGATGATGATCCTTCCGTCCGCCTGGACGGCCGAGCACACCACCTCGCCGTTGGACGCGGCCGAATAGGCGTACCGAACCCTGCCGTTCGCGTTCAGCCACGCGCCCGAGTTTGTCGGCGTCAAGGTCGAGGCACCGTTGGGAAGGACGGCGACCGTGTTGACCGTGCCGTCCACGTAGGCGTTGAACGACGTGTCAGCCGATCCGTCTCCGTTCAGCCTTGAGAAATAGGACCCGGGGCTCCCGCCAATGGGGCTGAACGACCCAGCGACCAGCACCTGGAGGTTGGGCTGCTCCGCAAACGCCTGCACCTGCCCAGTCATTGCGGAGTTCTTGCCCAAGGCGAATGACGGGTCGACGGTCCCGTCCGGGTTAAGGACCACGACGTTGTCGATGAACGACGGCGTCGAGGCCCCGTTTGGCTGCACCGTCGTGAACGACCCTCCCACCATGATGTGGCCGTTCGACAGCACGCTCACGGTGTTGCCCAGGGCGTTGAAGTTGGGATTGAAGCTCGGGTCGAGCACGCCGCTGGCCGAGACGCGGCCGATGTAGTTGCGGATGGTGCCCGTCTGCGAGAAATTCGGCGCAAACGAGGTCATGATGCCCGTGACCACGATGCCCCCGTCGCCCTGCAGGGCCACCCCGAGGACGTCGGCGCTGGGATTGGGGAAGAACGTCGTGTCGAGCGTCCCATCCGTGTTCAGCCGCGCGAGATGGTTGACGTAGATGGGCACGTAGGCGCTGACGCCCGCCGCCGGAAGGACCGTCTGGGGCGCGTTCGGCGCGTTTCTGAGCGTAGTGGCCACCGCCGCCTTCGCGGTCTGCGGTTGGACGCCGTTGAATCCGCCCCCAATGATGACCTTCCCGTCCGATTGGATCGCCACCGCGTAGACGACGCTGTTTGCCTCTGGGTCGAACGAATTGGTGTCGATGTCACCGTTTGCCTGCAGGCGGGCGATGAAACTGCGAGTATATCCTGCTATGGTGGTGAATCCTCCGGCGACCACGAGCCTGCCGTCGCTCAACTGGGCGATGGCGAAGACCCCGCCGCTCGGGTTCGGATTGAACGTCAGGTCAAGCGAGCCATCGCTGTTCAGGCGGGCTAAATAGTTGAGCCCGAAGGCCGTCGTGGATCCGTTGGGCGTAAAGGCGCTGAAACCTCCGCCGATCAGGATCTGCCCCGTCGAGAGCGGCAGGATGGCGTTGACGGTGGAGTTCGGGGTCGGGTTGAACGGCCCATCGAGCGTGCCGTCCGGATTGAGCCTGGCCATGTTGAGGCGCGAGAATCCGTCGACCTGCGAGAATGATCCGCCGATCAGGATCTTCCCGTCCGACTGAAGGGCCATCGCCTGGACGGGTCCGTTGATCGTCACCGCGAAGGTGTTGTCGAGCGATCCGTCGGCATTGAGCCTTGCGAAGTAGCTTCGGGTCACCCCGCCGATGCTCAGGAACGTTCCGCCGACCAAATACTGCCCGTTTGGAAGGGTCAGGGTGGTAAAGACGGTGCCGGCATCATCCGGGGCGATCGTCGAGTCGGGGACGCCGTAGGAATTGACGCGGGCCAGGTACATCCGAGGCGTGGCCGTCGCCTTGTCCAACGGCTGGAGGCTTGTGAAGAACCCCCCGATGAGGACATTGCCATCTTCCTGGACCGCGATGGCGTTGACCGCCTGGTTGGGGCTTGGGTAGAACGTCTCGTCAACGGAGCCGTCCGCATTGATGCGGGCGCAGTACAGCGTCGCGCTAGGTGAGAGGTCGTTCTCGGGATAGACCTGCGTAAATGTGCCGCCTATCAACAGCTTACCGTCAGGCTCATAGACCACCGTGGTTACGCTGTCCAAGGGATTGATGATGAAATTCGTGTCGAGAGAGCCATCCGCGTTGAGTCTCGCCAGGAAGTCGCATTGGGTCGTATAGGTGGCCCCGTTGGGTTGGACGGTCACGAACTCGCCGCCAATCACGATCTGCCCGCTTGGCAGGACGGCGATGGAACTGACCGACGCGTTCGGCTCGGGATCGAAGCCCATGTCGAGGGAGCCGTCGCTGTTGAGCCGGGCGGCGCAGCTTCGCGTGGTCGCCGCGCTCACCCCGTTGGGCTGAAGCTTCGAGAACCCGCCGCCGATGACGATCTCTCCATTGGGCTCGACGGCGATTGCCAGGACAGGCTTGTCCGCATTGGGGTCGAACGAGGTGTCAAGGGACCCGTCAGCGTTGAACCGAGCGATGCGATTGCGGGTCGTCGTGCTGGCGGCGCCGTTGGGCTGCACGGACGTGAAGGAGCCGCCGATCACGATCTGGCCGTTGGGCTGCACCGCGATGGCGTAGACAATGCCGTTCACGCCGGGGTTGAACGCCGAGTCGAGCGTGCCGTCGGCGTTCAGCCGCGCCACATAATTGCGGGTAATCTGCGTGGTGCCGCCCGTGGGCTGGATGCTCGTGAAGGAGCCGCCGACAAGGATCTGACCGTTTGGCTGCAGGGCCATGACACGGACCACGCCGTTGGCGTTCGGGCTAAATGTACCATCGGGCGATCCGTCGTGATTGAGCCGGGCGATGTAGCCATGGCCAGAGACGGGCAGGGCGTAGGGTTGAAGTTGTGTAAAATACCCTCCCACCAATATCTTGCCGTCAGGCTGGACTAGGATGGCGTTGACGATGCTGTTGGGGTTTGGGTTGAACCCGTCGATCGGCAGCGTAGTGGCCCGCAAGCAGGGCGTTGCGCCCAAGGAAACCAGCAACGCGAGACCCGCAATCTGTGTGCCTAAAGGGCGGGTTCTTGGGGACAATAGGAATGGCATGAAGGTAATGCTGCTTACAGAGAACGCGCACAAATGCAATGCCGGTCAGCAGCGCTTTCCGGAGGGAGGTTTTTAGTCTCCGGAGCGCTGCCAAAGGTTCCGGAAAAGGTGCCCTGGAGCGCCCGATTCTTGCAACGCGCGGCCGGCTTGCAAAAGGAGCCTTCTGCGGGCAGCTTGCGACGCCCATGAAACCGACCGTTCTTCCACTCCTCATCCTGTCAGCCACCCTCGCCATGTCCAACACAGCAAAAGCAGAGCTCAAAGTGGGCGACAAGGCCCCTGAGATCACCGGCGTCGCGGACACCGGCCAGTCGATCAGTTTCGCCGGCGTCTATTCCAAGCAGGCCTACACGCTGGTCTACTTCTATCCCAAGGCCGACACGCCCGGATGCACGGCCCAGGGCTGCTCGCTGCGGGATGGCTACGAGGCGCTTACGAGCAAGGGGGTTGCGGTGATCGGCGTCAGCCACGACACCGTCGCCGCCCAGAAGGCCTTCAAGGACAAGTACCACCTTCCCTTCACGCTGATTGCCGACACGGACGGGAGCGTCATGAACGCCTTCGGCGTCACGACCTACCTGGGCGGGATGGCTCACCGCCAGGCCTACCTGATCAAGGGCGGCAAGATCATCTACACCGACTACAAGGGGACGACCAGCAAGCAGGCCGAGGCGATTCTAGGCGTGCTGGCCGCCGAGAAAGGCTGAGCCCAAGGGCCTCAGAGCTCCGCGTCCGGGGCGCCGGGCAGGGGCGTGGCCGCCGGGTTGGCGCACTCACGCGCTCCAACCACGCTGCGATCAGCGGGTCGAGCAGGTGCGCCTCGACGGGCCAGGGGCCGCGCCCTCCAGCAGGCTCACTTCGTCTTCGGCGAGGAGGACGAGATCGCGGTCCGTATCTGTTCGGAGACCGCATTGGGCAGCCGCCGCGCCAAGGCGTGCGAGCGCTTCCAGTCGTCGCTCGTGATCGTCCTGAAGAGAGGCTCTGGCTGGCGCGTCGGGGAGGGCGGTGCCGCGGATGCGGGTGAGTTGTCCGGTGAAGGCATCTTGCATGGTTCCGCCTTGGTCGAAACGTCGGCTGCGACCCCCTAGAACGCAACGCTCGTTTGCCGACAAGTTGTTCGCCGCCTGGCGGTCACGCCGCGGGCTTCGCCGCCCCGGCCGCCGGCGCCACCGCGACGACCACGACCTTGTCGACCCTGCGCCGGTCCATCTCCGCCACCTCGATTCTCCATCCCTGCCATTCGAACTGGTCGCCCACGGAGGGAATGCGACCGAACTGGGTGACCACGAAGCCCCCCGCCGTCCGGTACTCGGCCTCGTTGGGAAGCGACCCCGCGACCCCGAGGAGGGACTTGAACTCCGCTATCGGGAGGGAAGCGTCGACCAGCCACGAGCCGTCCTCCCTGCGCTTCGCAGGGGCCTGGTTGCGCTGCCCCGGCTCGGGAAGGTCGCCCACGATCGCCTCGAACACGTCGATCAGCGTGACGAGCCCCTGCACGGCACCGAACTCGTCGGAGATCACCGCCGTGTGCCGGCCCGTCTTTTTGAACTGCTCGAGCAGCTGGATGGCCGTCATCGATTCCGGCGCGATCAGGGGCGGCACGAGCAAGTTCTTGAGGGTGGTGGGCAGGCCGATCGCGGAATGCGCCCAGAGGGCCTTGACCGAGACCATCCCGACCACCTGGTCGCGGTTCTTCTGGAAGACCGGAAAGTACGAGTGCCCGCTTGTGACGATCTTCCTCCAGTTCGTCTCCTCGTTGTCGTCGATATTGAGAAAGACGATCTTCGAGCGCGGGGTCATGATCGCCGTGATGGGGAGGTTGTCGAGCGACAGCACGCCCTCGACCATCTCCTTCTTGGCCCGCTTGAACACGCCGGCATGGAGCCCTCGCTCGACAAGCGCCCGAACGTCCTCGTCGCCCACAGTCTCCGCCACGGGCCTCGGCTTGAAGCCGAGCCAGGTCGCCGTGGCGTCGCAGGCGGTCCCCAGCATCGCCGAGAACGGGCTCACCAGGCGCGAGACCGTGCGCATGGCGGGGCCGAGGATCGCGGCCGCGCGCTCCGGGTTGGAGAGGGCGATCCGCTTGGGAAGGAGCTCGCCGAAGAAGAGCATGAGCGCGCTGATGACCAGCGTGCCCGCCACGAGGCCGATGACCTCGGCCCAGGGCGCAACCGCGGGCCACCTGGAGAACCAGGACGAGAACCCCTGGGCGGCGGAGGCTACTAGGGCGACGCCCGCGATCACGGAGGTGACGGTGAGCCAGAACTGGACGAGCCCCAGGAACCGGCCCGGATGCTCGGCTATGGCCAGCGCCGCCCTGGCCCCCTCGCCCCCGGCCTCCGCCATCCGCCTGAGCTTCGCCTTGCGCGCCGACACGACGGCCGTCTCGGCCGCCGTCAGGATCCCGTTCGCAACGATGAGGAGCCCAAGAATCAGCAACTCGTTCGCGGCATTCGGCATGTGATGGGGCGGATATTGCGGGTTCCGCGCGCCGATGCAACCCCTCCCCGGTTTGCGCAGGCCGCGCAAAACGTTTGGCATTCGCGCGCGTCATCGCATGGTTGAGGAGACATGCTTGACGTCAGAGAGCTCCGCAAGTCGTTCACCGGACCCGAGGGTGCGCGGGTGGAGGTTGTCCGCATCCCGCAGTTCGCGCTCGCCGCGGGCGAGGAGCGCGCCCTCCGCGGCGAGAGCGGCTGCGGCAAGACGACGTTCCTGAACCTCGTGGCCGGCATCCTGGCGGCTGACTCGGGCATCATTAGTATCGACGGGACGGACATGGCGGCGCTCCCGGAACCCGCCCGGGACCGGCTTCGGGCGGCCAAGCTCGGGTACATCTTCCAGACCTTCAACCTGCTGCAGGGATACACCGTCATCGAGAATGTCGTCCTCGGCATGAGCTTCTCCCCGGGTGGGGCGGATTTCCGGCGCGCCCGGGAGCTGCTGGGCCGTGTGGGCCTCGGCCACAGGCTCGAGCATTTCCCGAGGCAGCTTTCAACCGGGCAGCAGCAGCGGGTGGCCGTGGCCCGCGCCCTTGCTAATCGGCCCGCGCTGGTGCTCGCCGACGAGCCCACGGGCAACCTCGACCGCCGCAACTCCCGGGAGTCCCTGGCGCTCATCCGCGAGGCCTGCCGTGAGAACGGCGCCGCGCTCCTTCTGGTGAGCCACGACGAGGAGGTGCTTAGGGAGTTCGGCCGCGTCCAGGACTTCGCTTCGCTCAATGTCGCCGCCGCGGAGGGAGCCCCATGACGCTTCTCCTCATCGTCTACCGCAGCCTGAGGCAGCACGCGCTCTCGACAGTCGTGACGGCGGGCAGCCTGGCGCTCGCCGGCGGCCTTCTCATGACCGTGTGGATGGTGAAGGCCCAGGCGCAGAAGTCGTTTCTCCAGACGACCACGGCCTTCGACGCCGTCCTCGGGGCGCGCGGCTCGAAGCTCCAGCTGGTCTTGAACGCGGTCTTCCACCTCGAGGCCTCGCCCGGGAACCTTGCATGGCAGGACTATGAGTTCATCCGGCGCCAGCCGGCGGTCCAGGCGGCTATCCCCATCGCGGTGGGCGACAACCTCAGGGGATACCGGATCGTCGGGACGATCCCCGGGCTCTTCAGCGACGTGGAGTACGCCCCGGGGAAACGCTACGAGGTGGCGCCCGGCGGCCGGCTGTTTGCCGGGGACGCCAAGGAGGCGGTGGTGGGCAGCTTCGCCGCGGGCAGGCTTGGCCTCGGCGTCGGGGACACCTTCCATCCGTTCCACGGGCTCGCCTACGACCCGGCGGCCCAGCACGCCGAGACCTACACGGTCGTCGGCATCCTCAACCCAACGAACACCCCCCTGGACCGGGTGATCCTGATCCCGATCAAGGGCGTCCAGACGATGAGCGGCCACGATCCCAGGGCGGCGACCGACATCAGCGCGGTGCTGATCAAGCTCCGCTCGCCCGCGGCCGGATTCATGCTGGACATTATGATTAACAAGCAGGGCAACCGGCTCACCCTGGCATACCCGATCGGGGCCATTCTAGCGGACCTGTTCAGCAAGATCAGCTGGTTTGACCGGGTGCTTGCGCTCGTCGCCTACATCGTGGCCCTGGTCGCGGCCGCGTCCGTGCTGGCGAGCATCTACAACTCCATGAACGCACGGAAGCGCGACATCGCCATCCTCAGGTCCCTCGGCGCGCGGCGGAGGCTCGTGTTCGGGTCGGTCGTCGCGGAGTCGGCCTGCATCGGCGCGCTTGGCGCCGCGGCGGGCTTCGGGGTCTACATCGTCCTCTTTGCTGCGGTCGCGCGGATCATCCGGGCGCAGACCGGAGTCGTGCTGTCGCTCGCCGAGCTGCATCCTGTCCTCGCCCTCGCCCCGGCGGGCCTGATCATTCTGTGCGCCCTCGGCGGCGTCGTTCCGGCGGCCAAGGCCTACCGGCTTCCGGTCGCGGAGAACCTGGCGCCGCTTTCATAGCGGGCCGGGCTTTCGCGGGCCAAACGCCCCTTTGACGAACCCGGGTGTTGTGGTAGGTTGGGGGAGTGAAGCTCTTCCTCCTGGCGCTTGCCATGCTCCCGCTTGCCCTCACGGGCGCGCCCGCGCAGGCACAGATCCCGGAGCCGGAGGTTGACAACGGCTACCTCAAGCTGGGCTTCGACCGGCTCTCCGGCTACAAGTTCATCGCCCCGGAATACGATCCGCTCGCGAACCCGAAGGGTCCGCCGCCAACGGGTGAGGACCAGATCCCGCCTATCGTGAGGACATGGAGCGGCAAGAAGGCCATCGTGACCGGGTTCATGCTCCCCACGAAGCTCGACAACGGCAAGGCCGTCGAATTCCTGCTGATGGCGAATCAGATGGCCTGCTGCTACGGCACCGTTCCCAACATGAACGACTGGGTGATCGTGAGGACCCCAAAGGGCGTCCCGATCACCCAGGACGTCCCGATCTCGTTTCGCGGCACCTTCAAGGTCAGCGCGACCTTTGAGAGCGGGTACATGACGGGAATCTACCAGCTGGACGCCGAGGGGCCGGGCAAGATCGCGGAGTGACGCAGCCGGGGCCGGGCGCCGCGGCACCGCCCCGCGCCTATCGGGAGATGTCGTTTTGTTGGAGAACCTTGAAACCGCGCTGCCCCAGGGCCTGCGCCGCGGTCTCGGGGTCTTCCGCGCTTATCGCGATGGCCGAGCGGTCGGAGGGCCGCTTAATGAAGCTGTAGACATAGTGGATATTGATCTCCGCTTCGAGGAGGGCGGAGAGCACGCTTCGGAGCTCGGATTCATCGCCAATCTCCACGACCAGAATGTTGGACTCTCCGTAGGGGAAATCATTGTTCACCATCAACTCACGGGCTTTCGGCGGATCATCCACGACGAGGCGGATGATCGAGCTGTCCGTCGTGTCGAGGACGGTGATGGCCATGATGTGCACGTTGTTGTCCTTCAGCAGGGAGGTCAGGTCGTAGAGGCGGCCGACCCGGTTTTCCGCGAACACGGAGAACTGCTTCACGGGATCATGCGGCATTGAGCTTGTCCGTGCTGCCATGGCGTGCGGCGATCATGGAGCGAGGCCCGCCCGGGTCAACGGCGAGGTGTTGAGATTTTCGGGACGTCGCACAAGCGTCCCGAAGGCGATGCCACACGACCTCCCCGAATACCAAGCTGCGGTTGCAGAGCGGGCGCGCAAGGGCGCCCGCATGATCGCGCGCGGCATGGCGCTTAACGCCGTCCTCGCCCTGATCAAGGTCGCCGGCGGAGTTGTCGGGCACGCCTATGCGCTCGTGGCCGACGGAGTCGAGTCAATGAGCGACATCGCGATCTCAGTGCTGATCTGGGCGGGGCTCCAGTGGGCCGCCCGGCCCCCCGACGAGAACCATCCCTACGGGCACGGCAAGGCGGACGCCGTCTCCGGGCTCCTGACCGCCCTCGTAGTCCTCGGGGCCAGCGTCGGGATCGGGTGGCACGCCGTGACCGAGATCCGCGATCCGCAGCGCCTGCCCCAATGGTGGACGCTCCTGATCCTTGCCGCGGTCGTCGCGACCAAGGTCGGGTTCTTCCGCCGGATCGACCAGACCGGGCGCGAGACGGACAGCACCGCCCTCGGCGCGGAGGCGTGGCACCATCTCTCGGACGCGATGACGTCCGCGGCGGCGTTTGTGGGGATATCGGTCGCCGTGATCGGCGGGCCGCGGTACGCCGCGGCAGACGGGTGGGCGGCCCTTGCCGCCTCCGGCGTCATCGCGTACAACGGCGTGATGATCTTCCGGAGGGCGTTGAACGAGGTCATGGACATCGCGGTTCCGGTCAAGATGGAGAATGCCGTGAGGGCGATCGCGGCCAGCGTCCCGGGCGTCGCCAACCTCCACAAATGCCGCGTCCGCAAGAGCGGGCTGAGCTACCTGGTCGACATTCAGATCCGCGTGGACGGCGACATGAGCGTCCGAAAGGGCCACGACATCGCCCACGCCGTCAAGGACACCCTGCTTGCGTCGCGCCTGCGGGTGAGCGACGTTTCCGTCCACGTGGAGCCGTCCTGAGGGTTTCCGGGGGAGGGCCCGGCGATCAGCGCTCGATTCTTCTGGCAAGCTTCCAGCCCAAGTAGACGCCCACCATGCTGCCGAGGCCGCTCACGATTATCTCCGTCATCATGCCGAAGCTCGAAACGAGGTACGCGGCGACGTATCCCCCGATGAACATGCCGGCGGTGATGCAGAGCTTTGTCACCCGGCCAACATGGGATTCGCCGCGCAAAAGGCGAAGGGAAATCTCGTCCGGCGGTGTTAATCCCGGTATACCCCCCGTCCAAAGATGATCGCGCGCGCGAACGGTCTGAGCGCCTCGCATCCCCTCCGGGCGGCGATCTGCCTGCTCGCGGGCGCCGCCGCCCTCCGGCTGGCCCCCGTGGCGGCCCTTAGAGCCGATGAGGGCCAGATCACGGCGGTGTCGGCGCGAACGAGCAACGACTACGTGAGGGTCAGGCTGGCCGATGGTGCGTATCAGACAGAGACCTACACGTTTGGGAACGGCGGCCGCCTGGCCGGCCCCGTGCGCGACGACACCATCGACAAGCTGAACTTCGAGGATGTGGCGAAGACGATCGTGGAGCCGCTGGCGAAGCGGAAGTACGTCCCGCAGACCGACCACGACCCCAACAAGACCAATTTCCTGATCATGGTGTACTGGGGGACGACCACGGGGACCGAGGACACCTCGGGCTCGGCCCCGTACGAGAATCTTCAGAGCAGCCAGAAGTCCTCGCTCCGGGCTCCGCCCCCGCCGCCCCCGTCCATGGGCAGCCACGGCGGCCCGAGCGGCGGCGGGGGCGTCGCCGCCGCGATCCTGCCGTCGCAATCGGACGGCATGACCCGCGAGCTGGCGACGGTTGCGGCCCTGGAGGAGCAGCGCGAGCTGGCGGACATGCGCAACGCCCAGCTTCTCGGCTACGACTCGGAGTTCGCGCAGACCGGCAGGACCGAGATCTCGACGTTCAAGCTGCGGCGGGACGACCTGATGTCGGAGATTGAGCAGAACCGCTATTTCGTCGTCCTGATGGCCTACGACTTCCAGGCGCTCTGGAAGCAGAAGAGGCACCGGCTGGTCTGGGTGACGCGGATGAGCGTCCGCGAGCGCGGCGGCGACTTCGCCAGGATTCTTCCCTCGATGGTGGCGTATTCCTCGCAGTTCTTTGGCCAGGACACCAACGGCCTTGTCCGCCGGCCCCTGCCGGAAGGGCGCGTCGATATCGGCGAGCCCAAGTCGCTGGGCGTCGTGCCGGAGAAGTAGGGTCCGGTCAGTGGGTGCGGCCGCCGCCCGAGCGGCCTCCGAAGCTGCCTCGACCGGAGAACCCGCCTGAAACGCGCCCGGAATGACCTCCGTAGCCACCGCCCCGTCCGTAGTATCCGTAATGGCCCCAGTACCCGTAGCCGCCGCCCCAGCCGTAGATACCCGGTCCCCATCCGAGATACGCCCAAGGGTAGCCGCCCCAGTACCACGGGTCGTAGGTCCAGTAGTAACCCGGGTACGGCGAATCGTACTGAACGGGGCCGTAGTCGGTCGTCACCGGCGGCTGATCAATGGCCCTCTGGACGCCATCCGGCCCGTACTCGCCGTAGACGGAGGGAGCAGGCGTTGTGGGCATCGGCACAGCCAGGCCTTCGGCTGCCGGCGACTGAACCGCCTGCCCGGGGGGCATAGGCGGCCCGGACGGGGACTGCGGCGCGTCGCCGACGCTCCAGGCGCCGTTGGCCCAGACCCAGCTTGAGCCCTGCGGGACCCAGTGCCCGCCGACCCAGGAAGCGCTTCTTGACGGCGGCAATTCCCAGTGGGCCGAGACCCACTTCCATTGGCCGTCCTCGGAATTCCAGTGGCCGGTCATCCAGACGTAGGCCGGAGAAGGGGCTGGGCCGGCGCCGGCAATGTCAATCGCTGCCGGGGAGCTTCCGGAGGTTGCGCCCGGCGAGGCGGCCGAGGCAAAGGCAATCCCCATGACGCAGACCGCCCCCGCGAGGGCCATTTGGATTTTTGAATTCATGATATTTGATTTCTGAAGCCCAAGTCCGCCGTCGTCCTTTGACCGGCGGCGCCAAATCGCTGTTCCAAGAATCTGCACGGGTGTCGTGCTAACCCGTCCACACGATAACATTGGCGCTGAATTTCGCAAGAGGCCGCGAGTTGCAAGTCACCAGCGTCCCTTCTCCCGGATCCGAGTGTTGGAACATTCCCCGCGCGCGGGGTCAAACAGTGGGTCGGGTCGGTCGGGAGACCGGCCTGAATATATCCAAAAAAGTAATACAATGAATAAACCAACCTACAGACAGAACAGTCTCCTGGCCGCGCTGACGCTCGGCGTGGCCCTTTCCGCTCCCGCCCAAACGGCGCCGAACGCCGCGGGCACCCCGGCGGCCGCGGATCCCGGCCCAGGCCTCGTTGGGACAAACTACTCGGAGTTCAGTTTCGGATACCAGAGGCAGGGGGGCGAACCGAAGGACCTCAGGGACTTCGAGCTCATCTCCAACGGGAGCGTCTTCAAGAACGACGCCATCGGAATCGATGCGGATTTCGTGTACGACTACCTCTACGGCTACGGCCAGGGCTACAACGACCACCGCAACCTGGCCCAGGTTGGCCTGACGGGCTTCCTGATGGAGACCTGGGGCAAGCCGTTCGTGACCGCGGACGCTGGGATGGCCTGGCAGGATGCGGGAGGCGCGTCGCAGAGGGGTTTCGAATACACGGCGACCGGCGGCGTCGAGTTCCAGGTGCTCAAGAACCTCGCATTGACCCCGTACGTGGAATACCAGGCTGAGCCGCGCTTGCGCAACGGCGCGCTGCCGGTGGCGGACTTCCCGAACCACACAACGTTTTTTGGGGTGAAGGCGACCTACCGGATCAACCGCGAGTGGAACGCGTCGCTGGGCGCCGACCTCGACGATCACAGCGTAAGGGACTGGGGCCTGCGCGCGGGGGTGAGCTACCACTTCTGAGGGGACCTCCCGGGTTCGCCGGAGCCGCCGCTAGGCGGTCCGGCGCTCCCGCTTCATTGGCCTCGGATTTTCTGCTTGGCCGTGGGCCATGGGTTCGATTGTTAGGGGCCCCTATGGAAGCCCCCGAAGTACCCACCGAACACCTGCATGAGGAGATCGAGCACGAGGCGGCCCACGGCAGGTCCCCGTGGACCATGGGCGTCGCGCTAAGCTCGGCGCTCCTCGCCGGGCTCGCGGCGATCTGCGCGCTGCTCGCCGGCCACCACGCCAACGAGACGATAGTGGACGAGATCCAGAGCTCCGACAGGTGGGCGTACTACCAGGCCAAGGGCATCAAGGCGGCTCTGTTGGGCTCGAAAATGGAGCTTCTCGAGGCCGACGGCAGGCCCGTCGCCGAAAAGGACCAGCAGAAGGTGGCCGATTACAAGAGGGAGCAGGACGAGATCGCAGCCGAGGCGAACGAGAAGGAGCATTCCTCCGGGAGGCACCTCCAGCGGCACGTGGTCTTTTCGCGCGGCGTGACGCTCTTCCAGATCGCGATAGCCGTGGGCGCGATCTCGGCGCTGACCAACCGCCGCGCCTTCTGGTTTGTGAGCCTCGGCTTCGGCCTGACGGGGATCGTGTTCCTCATCCAGGGCTGGCTGGCCGGCTGAGCCGCCCGTCAGGCGGCCGCGAAGTCGATGTAGCCCCGCTCATAGTCCGTAAACACGAGCCTTGCCCGAAGGCGGTCGCCGACCTTCCTGCGCTCGAAACCCTGGACGAGCTTTCCCTCGATCGTGGGGCTGAGGATGCGGACCCATGTGCCCTTCTCCGATGCGCCCGTGACCGTCGCGTCGAACGTCTCCCCAATCCTCGCCGACAGAAGCATGGCGCCGGCCGACTTCACGACCTGGCGCTCGACCTTCTTGGCCGCGTCCTCCTGCTCGGTGCAGTGCCTCGCGAGCGCCGTCAGCTCGTCGTTCCCGTAGGTCGGCCTTGTGCCCGATAGGGAGGCCCTCAGCAGGCGCTGGATGAGCAGGTCGGGGAAGCGGCGGTTCGGCGCTGTCGAGTGCGCGTAGTCCGCCACCGCCAGGCCGAAGTGCCCGGCCACGGTGCCCCCGGGAAACTCGACGACGTACTCGCCGCTGCCGAGCAGCTTGATGATGCAGAGCGACAGGTCCGGGAAATACCCCGGATCCGCCCGTCTTGCCGAAAGCAGGAACTGCTCGAGCGCCCTCCCGTCGGGCTTGCCGGGGAGGGTCGTGCCCCGCTCGGCCGCCAGCTCGACAATCCGGTCCCATTTGGCGGGCGTGCGCACGACGCGGCGGACCGCCGGGAACTTCCTCGCGGCCAGGTACCTCGCCGTCACCCCGTTGGCGGCGACCATCAGCTCCTCAATCAGGCTCTTGGCGGAGTTGCTCTCGTCCGCCAGCAGGTCCCGCAGGATGTCCCCTTCGAACACGGGGCGTGCCTGAAGCGTTTGCAGCGACAGGGCGCCGCGCATGTGCCTCTGCTCCCTCAGCCGCTCGGCGGTCCGGTGCTGGAGGCGTATGTTCTCGTCCAGGCCGGCGACGGCGCCGACCGCCGCAGGCACGGGCCCCGTGCCCTCGAGCCACGCGGCCACGCCGTTGTAGGCGAGCTTGGCCTTGTTTCTTACGACCGCCTCGTAGATGTCTGAGCTCTTCAGGATGCAGTCGCCGTCAAAGACCATCTCGATCACGAAGGCGACCCGGTCCACCCCGAATCCGAGCGAGGTGAGGTCTGTCGAGAGTCTCTCGGGCAGCATCGGGAAGATTCCGCCTGCGGTGTACACCGATGTCGTGTTCGCGCTGGCGTGGCCGTCGATCGCCGAGCCCTGGCGCACCAGCGCCCCGACGTCCGCGACGGCGACCTGCAGCCTGACGGCGCCGCCCGGAAGCGCCTCCGCGACGGAGAGCTGGTCCAGGTCGCGGGAATCGTCGTTGTCGATGGAGCACCAGAGGAGGTCCCTTAGGTCGCGCGCGGCCCGGTCGGACCCCGCGGCCGGCCCCCGGATGGCGGCAAGCTCTGCCTTGGCAGCCGGCGAGAAGTCCGGGTCCAGGCCCCGCTCTATCATCGCGCGGCGGGCGATCTCCTGAAGTGTCATGCGGTGCTTTGGGCCATCCTTGTTGGTCATGGGGTGGACTTCCTGAATGGCGTTTTTTTGCAGCTGGTCAAATCGGCGCGCGGGGGGCCGCCCTTTCCCGGGTTGCGCGGGCGCCGTTCCCGACCGAAGCCGGGCCTGCTACTGGGCGGAATCCTCGCTCTCAACCATTCTGCGGGCCGAGTCCTCGTCCGCGGCCGCGACCCGTTCGGTGCCCCTGGTGGTGTCGACCTGAAAGAGACTGGTCTTCCCGAGGGTCTTGATGAGCGTCACCTTCGTGATCCGGGCCTTTTCCACTGCCTCCATCGGCTCCCCCTTTGGAGAAAGACTCTGCTCGACGATCATCGCGCCTTCCGCCGCCTTTGTCTTCAGGTCGAACTCCGGCAACTCCTTCCACGAGTTGACGATGTGAAAGGTCCCGTCCTTGGTCTCCCGGTTCCAGGTGAAGCCGTTGATGACGATCTGGTGGCCGACGTTCCCGCCGCTCCACGGATGCTGGCCCACGAATCCCGGCGGCAGGTCCTGCCAGATCTCCCTCGGGAAGGCCGCCAGGACAGGCCGGCCCTTCCGCAGCTCCGCCCTCGTCCACTCGAAGCCGTTCGTCTTCGGCGTCCACCGGTGGAGCACCGGGCGCGGGGAAAACCCCGTCACCATGCTGTCCATGGAGTCATAGTACCGCGCGTTCTTCCACGGATGGTCGGTGTCCGCGTTGTTGATGACCTTGTAGATGTCGACGTTGTTCACGTAGAAGCCGGCGATATCCAGCCAGTGGACCCGGGCGTAGACCATGCATGTTGCCCCGATCTGGTCCCTGAACACATTGGGTGGATTGAGCTGGACCGTCTCCAGGGGCCCCACGACCGTCGAGACCGCGATCGTCTTCTTGGCCTGGACCTGCTCCTTCACGACCTTGACCTCCGACTTGCCCCGGGCGAGCGGGCTCTGATCGCTCAGCTTCGTCAGCCACTCGCGGTCCTCCTCCTTGAGCGAATCCAGGGGGACCATGGTCCTCGAGCCGTCCGCGAGCATCACGATGGCGTAGCCGCCGTCGATTCGGGCCTTGAGTGCGCCCTGGTACCTTGGCGAGACCGCGAGAAGCGGCCCCGCAAGGAGCATCGCTGCGGCGAGCATGAGCGCGTGCTTCGGATGGCGTGATTGCATAAGTTGGGTGGCTCTCGGGCAGCAGAGATACTATTGGCGCGCGCCCAGGCACATCAAAATGAAAACCGCTGCGCCCTGAAGCCGTTAATCCCCAATGGCTCCGCCAACCCGGCCGCGGTCCCGCCCGCTAAGACCGCCAACGGCCCCCGTTTGCCCTGCCGGGGGACAAAAACGGGAATTTCTAGTTTACTAGTTACACCGACCTTCGACAGATTTGAAATGGTCCCATTTGAAGAGTTTCAGGGGCGAAACCTATGAAGAAACACGACACCTCAAAGCCGCTGAGCGAGAACAAGCACCTGCTTCGCTGGGTTGAGAAGATGGCGGAACTCTGCAAACCCGACTCGCTTCACTGGGTGGACGGCTCCAAGGAGGAATATGACGCGTTGTGCAAGATGATGGTGGCCAGCGGGACGTTCATTAAGCTGAACGAGGAGTTGTGGCCGGGATGCTTCTACGCGCGGAGCGATCCGCACGATGTCGCGCGGGTGGAGGACCGGACGTTCATCTGCTCCCATTCGCGCGAGGGGGCGGGCCCGACCAACAACTGGATGAACCCGTACGACATGCGGCGCAAACTCCGGTCGATCTTCAACGGGTCGATGCGCGGCCGCACGATGTACGTGCTTCCGTTCAGCATGGGGCCGGTCGGCTCCCCGATGGCGCAGATCGGGGTGCAGCTCACGGACTCCCCATACGTCGTCGCCAACATGAGGATCATGGCCCGGATCGGGCTGCCGGTGTTCAAGGAGATCGACAAGGGCGAGAAGCGGGTCGTCCCCTGCGTTCACTCGGTCGGCGCGCCGCTGGCAAAGGGGGACAAGGACGTGCCGTGGCCTTGCAACAAGGAGAAGTACATCGTGCATTTCCCCGAGACCCGCGAGATCTGGAGCTACGGTTCCGGGTACGGTGGCAACGCGCTCCTCGGCAAGAAGTGCTTCGCGCTTCGAATCGCGTCAAACATCGCCCGCGACGAGGGGTGGATGGCGGAGCACATGCTGATCCTGGCCGTCGAAGACCCGAAGGGCGAGAAGACCTATGTTACGGCCGCGTTCCCGAGCGCGTGCGGCAAGACCAACTTCGCGATGCTGGTCCCGCCGAAGGCCCTGGCCGACGAGGGGTGGAAGGTGACGACGCTCGGCGACGACATCGCGTGGCTCAAGCCGGGCGCGGACGGGCGGCTCCATGCGATCAACCCGGAGGCGGGTTTCTTCGGCGTCGCTCCCGGCACCTCGATGCAGACCAACCCCAACGCGATGGCCGCGCTCTCTAGGAACACGATCTTCACGAACGTGGCCCTGACCCCGGAGGGCGGGGTCTGGTGGGAGGGCATGACGCCGAAGCCGCCGCCGTTCCTCACCGACTGGCAGGGCAACGAGTGGACCCCGGGCTGCGGGCGACACGCGGCGCACGCCAACGCCCGCTTCACCGCGCCGGCCTCGCAGTGCCCCACGATGGACCCGGACTGGGAGAACCCGAACGGGGTCCCGATCAGCGCGATCGTCTTCGGGGGCCGCCGGGCGGGGACGATCCCGCTGGTCTACCAGGCCTTCAACTGGAGCTCGGGCGTGTACACCGGCGCCACGGTGGGCTCCGAGATGACCGCGGCGGCCGGCGGGACTTTGGGCAAGGTCCGCCGGGACCCGATGGCCATGCTGCCGTTCTGCGGGTACCACATGGGGGACTATTTCGCGCACTGGATCTTCATGCAGAGGAACCTGAGCGAGACACCGCGCATCTTCCACGTGAACTGGTTCCGCAAGGGAGCCGACGGCAAGTTCCTCTGGCCGGGCTTCAGCGAGAACATGAGAATCCTCAAGTGGATCGTCGAGCGCGCCACCGGCAAGACCCTCGCCAAGGAGACCCCCATCGGATGGATGCCCCACCACCGCGACATCGACTGGACCGGGCTCGACTTCCCGAAGGATCGCTTCGAAGACCTGCAGTCGTTCGACCGCAAGGCGTGGAGGGCCGAGGTGATAAGCCACGAGGAGCTCTTCATCGACCTTCACGACCGGCTCCCGAAGGAGATGATCTACGAGCGGGAGCTGCTCATCTGCCGGATGTGACGGGCGCGAGCCCGTAGAGCCCGGCGGCCCCTAGCGGAGCGGCTTCACCCACGTCGCGCCGAGGCGGCTGCTGCGGACGACCGCCTCGATGAACGCCATCCCCTCGACGCCGTCGTCAATGGTGGGGAAATCGAGGTTCTTGGGGATCCGCTCGCCCTTCACCTCGGCGGCGATCGCCTGGAACGCCTCGCGGTAGATGTTGGCGAACGCCTCGAGGTACCCCTCGGGATGGCCCGGCGGGATCCGGGTGAACCGCTTGGCCTCGTCCCCGAGGTAGAGGTTTCCCCTGCGCCACACCTGGCTCGGCTTGTTGGGGAACTTCACCACGAGCTCGTTCGGCTGCTCCTGGTACCACTCGAGCGCCGCGCGCGTGCCGTAGACGCGGATGTTGAGGTTGTTCTCGTCGCCAATGCAGACCTGCGACGCGTGCAGGACCCCCTTGGCCCCCCCCTTGTACCTCACGAGGACGTTGCCGTCGTCGTCGAGCTTGCGGCCCTTCACGAACGTGGTCAGGTCCGCGCAAAGCTCCTCGATCTCAAGCCCCGTGATGTAGCGCGCAAGGTTCTCGGCGTGGGTGCCGATGTCGCCCATGCATCCCGCGGCCCCGCTGCGCTTCGGATCGGTGCGCCACTCCGCCTGCTTCGGCCCGAGGAGCACGACCGCGTCCGAGAGCCAGCCCTGCGGGTACTCGACGACGACCTTGCGGATCTTCCCGACGGTGCCGTCCCTGACGAGCTCGCGCGCCTGCTTCACCATCGCGTTGCCAGTGTAGTTGTGGGTCAGCGCAAAGACCTTGCCCTTCCTGCGGACGATTGCCCGGAGCTTCTTCGCCTGGGCCAGATCGAACGTGGCGGGCTTGTCACAGACGACGTTGAAGCCGGCCTCCAGGAAGAGCCGCGCCGGGCCGAAGTGCTCGTGGTTGGGCGTCACGATGACGACGAAGTCCAGGCGCTTCTCCGGCGGCATCGCAGCCTCGGCCTTGGCCATCGCCGCGTAGCTGCCGTAGACGCGGTCGGGGTCCAGGAAGAAGTCCGCTCCGGAAGCCCGCGAGCGCATCTCGTCGCTCGAGAACGCGCCGGCGACAAGCTCCGCGCGCCCGTCCATGGCGGCGGCGATCCGGTGCACGCCGCCGATGAACGCCCCCCGCCCCCCGCCGATCATTCCAAAACGAAGTTTTCTGCGCATGGTATTTCGAGTTGTGCTGCCCTTGGTGTGAAACGCGTGTTGCCCTGCGCGGGTTCCGGTGCGGCGCCCTAAAGGGCGACCGGCTTTCCCGTGGCCGCGGACTTATAGGCGCCGTCGACGATGGTCATCAACGTCAATGCTTGGTCGGGGGTGTTCAGGGGCTTCTCGTCGCCCTCCACGACGCGCACGAAGTTCTCCGCGGACCGGACGCGGCCCATGGTCTCGTCCGCGGGGACGAGGATGCTGCGGTTCACCATCCGGCCGTGCTCCAGCGTGTACAATTCGCACGTGTCGGCCGCGGTCTGGTCGAGGCCGTCCGACCCGAAGAGCCGGCGCACAAGCCCGCCCGCCTTCTTGCCCTGGAACGCGACGGAGACCTCCTCGCGCTGGATCATCTCCGCCCATGAGACCTGGAACGACATGGCCTGGCCGCCCTTGAACGTCACGAAGCCGTGCGCCGCCGCCTCGACGTCGGTCACGCCCTTGGCCACGTCCGGAATGCCCCACGGGCCCTTGAAGGCCTTGTTGCCGATGTGGTCGCGGTAGGTGCGCGCAAGGATATGGGCCGGCTTGGGGTAGCCCATGAAGTAAAGCCCGAGGTCCATCATGTGCAGCAGGTCGATCAGCGGCCCGCCGCCGGAGAGCGCCTTGGTCGTGAACCAGCCGCCGAAGCCCGGGATGCCGGCGCGGCGGATCCACTTGGCCTGGCAGGAGTTGATGTCGCCGATGGTGCCGCTGTTGATGTAGCTCATCATCGCGTAGCTCTCGGGCCGGGCGCGGTTGTTGAAGTCGAACATCAGGACCCGCCTGGCCTTCGCGGCGGCGGCCCGCAGCCCGAGCATCTCGCGGGCGTTCAGCGCGGGGGGCTTCTCGCAGAACACGTGCTTGCCGGCCTGCAGCGCCTGCAGCGCCAAGGGCGCGTGGTACTTGTTGGGCACGATGATCGAGACGGCGTCGAGGTCGGGCACGCGCCGCAGCATGGTGGAGAGGTTGCCAAACACGCGTCCGACTCCGTACTTCGCGGCCGCCTTCTGCGCGGCCGGCTTCCTGACGTCGGCGATCGCGACGATGTCGGCGCCCGCCCTGCGGAAGCCTGCCACGTGATAGCCGAGCATTCCGCCGGCGCCTATGATGCCAATTTTGGTGCTCATGATTCTGGGGTATCCTGGGTTTCCTGCGTGATGAATGAGTCTGAAGCGTACCCGCCGCCGCGCGCGCGGCCGGGCGCCCCGCTCACTGGTTCTTCTTGTCGAACGCGGCGTCGAAGGCCAGCGCGCTGGGCGGGAAGTCGACCTTGCGGACGAAGGCCGCGGCCTCGGTCGCGCCGTGGACACGGTCCATCCGGATGTCCTCCCACTCGACCGACAGGGGCCCGCGGTATCCGACGTCGTTGAGCGCGACGATGATGTCCTCAAACCGGATGTCGCCGTGGCCGAGCGAGCGGAAGTCCCACTGGCGGCGGGGGTCGCCGAAGCTCGTGTGGCCCCCGAACACGCCTGCCGAGCCGTCGCCGTGGCCCCACCACACGTCCTTCATGTGGACGTGGAAGATGCGCTTGCCGAAGGCACGGATGAACTTCACGTAGTCGACGCCCTGGTAGCCCAGGTGCGAGGGGTCATAGTTGAACCCGAAGCGCCGGTGCCCCTTGACGGCGTCGACAGCGCGCTGCGCGCTCGCCGTGTCAAAGGCGATCTCCGTGGGATGCACCTCCAGGCCGAAGTTGACGTCGATTTCCTCGTAGGCCTCGAGGATCGGGCCCCAGCGGGTCGCGAAGTCCTGGAATCCCTTCTCCCAGAACTCCTGGGAGGTCGGCGGGAACGCGTAGAGCGAATGCCATATCGACGATCCCGTGAAGCCGTTGACCACGGCCGGGAAGCCGCCGGCCGCCTTCTCGCCGGGGCGCGCGTCGAAGAACTTCCGCGCGGCCTTCGCCGTCGCGATCATCTTCTTCGCGGCGCGGCGGCGGACCGCCTCGGGCTTCCCGTCGCCCCACACGTCGGGCGGCAGGATCGACCGGTGGCGGTCGTCGATCAGGTCGCAGACGGCCTGCCCGACGAGGTGGTTCGAGACCGCCCGGCACGAGAGGCCGTTCGCCCTCAGCAGGTCCCACTTCTCGCGGACGTATCCCTTGGACGAGAGCGCCTTGTCGACGTCGAAGTGGTCGCCCCAGCAGGCGAGCTCGACGCCGTCGTAGCCCATCTTCTTGACGAGAGGGGCGAGCGTTTCCAGGGGCAGGTCGGCCCATTGGCCGGTGAATAGGGTGACGGGGCGGGGCATGGCGGGGTGGGTTTGGGTTGGGGTGATTGTTCTACTATGATTGCGCAGGGGTTCAAGCTCGCCCCCACGCCTTCATCTGCTCGTAGCAAAGCCGGGCCGACTGGAGGGGCGCGTGGTTGTACACCTCCTGCTCGACGATGAACCATTCGGCCGCCCCGACCGAGTCGGTCGCGGCGAAGATCTCCTCGAAGTTGACGGGCCCCGTGCCGAGCTCCTTCCCGTCCCTCAGGTGCAGGAGCGGGACGCGGGCGCCGTGGTCGCGCAGGAACCTGGCGGGCGAGTAGCCGCCGTGCTGCGCCCAGTAGACGTCGAGCTCGGCAAAGAGGTCCCTGGGTTCGGCGGCTCCCAGGATCCAATCAAACGCGGTGCGGCCCTCGAACATCCCGAACTCGCAGTCGTGGTTGTGGAAGCCGAACCGTATCCCGAACGGGCGCATCGCGCGGCCCGCCTCGCCGAGTTGCTCGCCGATCCGCTCGCACGCCGACGCGGACACGAACTGCGCCCGGGGCCAGGAGGCGACCGCGACGAACTTTGCCCCCAAGAGCAGCGCGTCGCCAATCACCGAGCCGGGATCGTTCCTGACGCTGGCATAGCTCACGTGCATCCCGGCCACCCTGAGGCCCGCCGCGTCAAGGGCGGCCTTCGCCCCCTTGGCGTCCAGGTTGCCGTACCCGGCGAGCTCGACGCCGCCGTAGCCGATCTCGGCCACCGCTAAGGCGGTGGCGGCGAAGTCGCGCCTCATGTCGTCCCGGACGGACCAGAGCTGAAGCGCGACGGGCGTCCTGGCCTTCCTCGAGGTGGCGGCCTCCGGCTTCACTTGATTCGAACCTCACGGCCCGTTGCCGCCGAGACGTAGATCGCGTCCAGGATCTTCTGCACGGCCAGCGACTCGGTGGGTTTCACGAAGGGTTTCGCCTTCCCGAGGAGGCAGTCGATGAAGTGGACCATCCGGTTGGGATTGACGAGGGGCGGCAGCGGGTCGACCGCCTCCGTGCAGTATCCGGTACGCGTCTGCCTGAAGAGCTGGACCGGGGGGAGGCTGAGGCCCGCCTCGGTCCCGAACAGCTGGGTCGCGTTCGCGTCGTTGGCCGGCCCGTGCGAGGCCCATGCGGCCTCGAGGATGACCGTCCTGCCGCTCCTAAGCTTGATGAGCGCCACGGAGAGGTCGTCCACGTCGAACGGCGCCTTCGGGTCGATCTCGCTCTTGCCCCATCCGCCGTTGCCCTTGCCGCGCGGCCCGAACTTGGCGAACGTCTGGCCGCTGACGGCGGCCGCCTCGAACTCGCCCAGGAGGTACAGGCAGCGGTCGAGCGCGTGCACGCCGATGTCGTAGGTGCACCCGCCGCCGGAGAACCGCCTTTGCGTGAACCAGGACCCGATCCGCGGGATCCCCGACCGGCGGCTCCATGATGTCTTCGCGTGGTACACGTCCCCCAGGCTCCCCCGCCCGACGATCTGCCTGGCCGTCTGCGTTTCCGCGTTGAAGCGGAAATTCTGCCCCACCATGAAGAGCGCGCCGCGGGCCCTGGCCTCGGCCACGAGCTTTGCGGCGTCCCGGGCGTTGGTCGCCATCGGCTTGTCGAGCATGACGTGCTTGCCCGCCCTCAGGGCTTCGAGCGTGACTTTCGCGTGGAGGTAGTTGGGGAGCGCTATCGAAATGACATCAATGTCGTCGCGCCCGAGGAGCAGCCTGTAGTCCTGCACGACTTCGGGGATGCCGAACCTCTCGGCCGCCTCCCGCCCCCGCTTGGACGAGATGTCGGCGACGGCGACGACCTTGGCCGCGGGGTGCAGCCCGAAGCTCGCGAGGTGGTCGGCTCCGATCGCGCCGGCTCCTATGACCGCTACGTTGAAATGGGACTTCCTGCGACGGGTTTTCATGATTCGAATCGAGCAAACGGGAAAACCCTGATCGTTGCCTTGTCCGGGGCCGTTGGCGAATTCTTTTGGCGGTTTCTGGCGCCGTCACCGGTACAGCCAGTACCGCCTGCTTTGCTGCTGGTAGACCGCGGCTTTCGCCTGCCAGTCGCGCACGTAGGCCGCCACGTCGACCCTCGCGCCGTGGGCCGCGAGATCCTTGTAGAAGGCTGTCGAGCCCCAATAGATCAGGAATGAGCGGACCTCGCCCGGCGTCATCGCGGCGAACGGGTTGTGCGCGTCGTACTTGCACGCGAGCTTCAGCAGGTAGGCGCTCAGCTCGGTCGGCCTCCAGAGGTCCCAGTCGGTGATCTCGACATACAGGCCGAGATCGGGCTTGCCCGTCTTCGGGTCGGGCACGCTCACCCGCCGCAGGCCTATCCCGGGAATCTCGCACGCGTTGATGTCCTTCTCCAGCGTCTCGAACCGCACCCCGTGGTAGGAGATTCCGCGGAAAGGGTAGGCGGTGCCGATGCCGTTCCTGAATCCACCCCGCTGGGAGCCCAGGCCCGTCATCGGGTAGCCCTCCACGGCCGAGAAGTCGGGGATGTACGGCGAGGTGGGCACCCATTGCAGCCCCGTGTCGGGCCAGCGCATGCTCCTGCGCCAACCGCGCATGGGGACCACGACCAGCCTCCCGTTCTCCCTCATCGCCTCGGGGATCTTCAGGACGTCCGGGGCCTCCTTGGCCAGCCTCGCGAGTTCGCCGATCGTCAGCCCATGGACGTACGGGATCCGGAACTCGCTGACATAGTTCCCCTCCCACTGCGGGTCGAGCGGCGGCCCGTCGACCTTGAGCCCGCTCAACGGGTTGGGGCGGTCGAGCACGACCACCTCGACGCCGTTCTCAAAGCAGCCCTCCATGCACACCTTCATCGCGCCGATGAACGTGTAGCTCCGCGATCCGATGTCCTGCAGGTCGATGACGATCGTATCGATGCCTTTTAGCTGCGCCTTCGTGGGGCGGTTGGCCACGCCGTCTCTGCGGATCCCGTTGTAGAGGGAGCGCACCATCAGCCCCGTCTTCGGGTCGAGGCGGTCCGAAAAATTGATGCCGCTCGCGTATTCTCCGTAGAGCCCGTGCTCGGCCGCAAAGAGGGCGACCAGGTGCACGTCGGGCGCGTGCCGCAGGACGTCGATCGTGCTCACGCCGTGCATGTTCACCCCGGCCGGGTGGGTCAGCAGCCCGATTGACTTGCCCCGGAGCGGCGCAAACCCCTCCTCCTGCAGGACGTCGATCCCCAGCATGACGGGATGGGCGGGGTCGAAATAGGGCTTGGGCGCCGCCGGCGAGGCCGGCGCGGGGGCCTCCTTGGCCACGGGGAAGGCGGGCGCCGGGGGCGGGGTCGCGCTGCATCCGATCAATCCGACAAGCGGCGCCAGGCCTAGGAGGGCGCACCGGATCGACCGCGGGACGTTGATTGGCATCGGAGACATATCGTGCGCAGGTCGGGTCCGGTCGAGCCGTTTCATCGGTGCGCGAACGCGCGGCGCACGGCATCGGAGAGGAGGGCGGGCGCCGCGCAGAGGGCCTCGGAAAGCGCCATGCCGGGCGGCGTGAGAGCGTGCGTGAGGAGCCCGGGCATCTCTGCGGCGAGGGCGACCTCGCCCGCGAACACGTGGACGGATTTTCCCAGCGCGAGGGCGCGCCGCACGAGCGAGCCGGGTCCCTTTCCGCTGAGCGAGGTCTCGTCGAAGCGCCCCTCGCCGGTCACGACGATGTCGGCCGCTGCGAGCCGCTCATCCAAGCGGAGCCACGAGGCGACCAGGTCGAAGCCCGGCAGCAGCGTGGCCCCGGCGGCTGCCATGAGGCCGAAGGCGATCCCCCCGGCCGCACCCGCGCCCGGCATGGAGGCCAGCTCCACGGACCGCCCGAAATGGCGGCAGAGCATCGCCGCGATCCGGGCGCCCTGCGCCTCGAGGGCGGGGGCCTGCTCGGGCCGTAGGCCCTTCTGGGGGCCGTAGACCGCCAGGGCCCCCCAGGGCCCGAGGAGCGGGTTCTCCACGTCGCAGGCGATGAAAAGGGGCGGGATCCGGTCCGAGACGCTCCCGGCGATGCCCCGAAGGGCGGGCCAGTCCGCGGGGACGATGGAGCCGATCACCTCGCCCGCATCGCCGGTGAACGTGATCCCAAGGGCGCCCAGGGCCCCGAGCCCCAGGTCGTGCGTCGCGCTCCCGCCGACGCCCAGCAGGATCGCCCCCGGGCCGGCGCCGGCCGCGGCCAGGATCAGCTGGCCGGTGCCCCGCGTGGTCGCCCGAAGGGGGTTGCGCATCCCGGGCTCAAGCAGGGCGAGCCCGCTCGCCGCGGACATCTCCACCACGCCGACCGAGCCCCCCGGCGCGGCCGCCGCGGCGCCGAGCCGGGCCCTGGCGGCTTCAGGTATCCTCTCATTAGATACTATACCGAACGCGGCCGAGACCCTTCCGCCCCTGGGGCCGTCGGCCTCGGCGGGGAACAGCGTTCCCCCCGCGGAGCGCGTGAGGATCTCCATGAACCCCTCGCCCCCGTCCGAGAGGGGGCACGGGTCGCAGTCCCAGCCGTCCTGCGCCGAGGCGATCGCCCCGGCCGCGATGTCGCACGCCGCGGGGGCGCGGATCGAGTTCTTGAACTTGTCGAACGCAACCAGGACGCGCATCGGGGCCAAGGCTATAGGGGGACTCTGAGGGTTTGCAAATAAACCGCGGCCGGTGGAGGTTCGCGGGATGGACTTCGCGCCCCGGCCGACCTCGGTTCGCGCGGTGCGCGTCGCCCCGCTGGACATGGCGCTTCGCGCGCCGTTCGGGATCTCCCGGGGCTCGCTCGGAACGGCGGCCAACGTCCTCGTCGCCGTGGAGCTTTCGGACGGCACCGTCGGCCACGGGGAGGCGGCGCCGTTTCCGGCCTACAACGGTGAGACGCAGTCCGCGGCGCTCGGGCGCCTGGCGCACGCGGTCAAGTGGCTGCCGGGGCGCGATGCGGCGGACTGGCGGGGCATCGCAGCCGAATTCCGCGCCGCCGAGGGGCCGGCGTGCGGCTCGGCGCTTTGCGCTCTCGAAACGGCGCTCCTTGACGCCGTGACGCGAAGCGCCGGCGTCCCGCTCTGGCGTTACTTCGGCGGCGCCGGCACGGTTCTCGAGACGGACATGACGGTCACGACGGGCACGCCCGGGGAGGCCGCGGAGGCCGCGCTCGACATCCGGAGGCGCGGGATACGCATCATCAAGGTCAAGATAGGCGGCCCACGGGGGCCTGACGCCGACCTTGACCGGATTTGCGCAATCCACGAGGCGTCGCCCAGATCGCCCCTCATCCTGGACGGCAACGCCGGTCTGGGGCGCGCCGAGGCATCCCTGCTCATCGCCGGGCTGAAATCCCGCGGCATCTCCCCAGTGCTGCTCGAGCAGTGGCTTGCGAAGCGGGATCTCGACGGGATGCGGGCCCTCGCCGGCGAGTCGGGCTGGAGGGTGGCCGCCGACGAGAGCGTGAGCACCGCGGCCGAGGCCCGCCTCGTGGCCGACGCCGGCGCGGCGCAGGTGATCAACGTGAAGCTCATGAAGGCGGGGATAGCGGAGGCCCTCGAGGTCGCCGCGGTCGCGCGGCAGGCCGGCATCGGCCTGATGATCGGGGGCAACGTCGAATCGGTCCTGGCGATGACCGCATCCGCGTGCTTCGCCTCGGGCCTCGGGGGCTTCGAGTACGCCGACTTGGACACGCCGCTCTTCCTCGCGCAGAACCCCTTCGAAGGGGGGTTTACCCTCGACGGTGGCCGCGTGTCCGTCGGCCACATCGGCGCGGGCCATGGCGTCAGGCCCCGGAGCCTTTTGCTTTGAACGGCCGGAGGCGCTCGGATTAGCTCGGCCGCCATGTCGTTCAACGGGGCCCTAGCGGTCTGCCAATCCGGTTTCGAGGGGCTCCTCGCGCGCGAGATGGGGGGCCTCGGCCTGCAGGGCGCATCGAGCGGCCCCGGCTGGGTCCTTGCCGGACCCGCGCCCGAGCCGGTCCCGGGTTCGGCGCTCGAAGGCCTGCGTCGGGCTGCGTTTCCCCACGCGGTGCTCGAATCGCCGGCCCCGGTCGCCGGCGAGAGCGTGAACGCCCTCGCGCAGGGGGTCCTGGACCTGTTCGCCGGCGGGTTGAGGGGCGAGCGGATCGAGTCGCCCTGGCCCTGCGTCTTCGCGGGAAGCCAGGACGCCGCCGGCCTCGGCCGGCGGGCCGCGTCGGTCGAGGCCGCGTTCCTGGGGCTGCTGAAGAGGAAGCTCGGGAGGGTGGCCAAGCTCGCGACGCCCGAGAAACCGAGGGTCGGCCCCGCACGCGGACTGTTTGTCTGGTTCACGGACTTTGGACGGGCGCAGGTCGCCCGGACGGCGCACATGAACGGACCCTGCAGAATGGCCGACGACGAGGAGGCCCCGTCGCGCTCCTATCTCAAGGTCGAGGAGTCCTATGCCATCATCGGGGCGGAGCCGCGGCCCGGCGAATCGGTCTGCGACCTCGGGGCCGCGCCCGGGGGCTGGAGCTACAGCGCGGCCAAGCGCGGCGCGAGCGTCGTCGCGGTCGACAACGGGCCGATGAAGGGGGGGGCGCTCGGCCACCCGCTCATCGACCACAGGCGGGCCGACGCGTTCAGGTTCAGCCCGGGCAGGAGCGCGTCCTATGACTGGCTCTTCTGCGACATGCTTGAGGACCCGAGGAGGGTCCTGCAGGCGATCGTGCGTCCCTGGCTCGAAGGGGCCTGGTGCCGACGGTTCGTCGTCAACCTCAAGTTCGGCCGCGTCGACCCGATCGCGCTCCTTGCCGAGCTGCGCTCCCCGGAATCACCGTTTGCCACGCGCGCCGACGGGGTCAGGATCGTGCACCTCTACCATGACCGCGAGGAGTTCACCGTGACCGGCACCGTCCGATGAAGGGCAGCGAGATCACCATCTGCGGGCTCGCCGCCGTGCGCGCGAGGTTCCAGCGCGACGCCTCGTCGATCGTGCGGCTCTTCTTCGACCGCCAAACCTCCAAGCGGATCGGCATCATCTGCCGCGCGCTCGCCGCCGACCGGAAGGTGTATCGCTGCGTCGAGGCGGCAGAGCTTGAGCGGGTCGCCGGATCCGTGCACCACGGCGGGATCGTGGCGGTCGTTGACGACAGGCCACCGAGGGTCGCCACGGCGCAGGACGCCGGGACCTGGAGCCGCCGGCGCGAGAACCTTGTCGTCCTCGACAGGGTGGGCAACGCCCACAACCTAGGGGCCATTGCGAGGACCGCGGCCTACCTCGGCGTCCCGAGGATCGTCATCGCCGGGGACCCTGCCGCGGCGCGACCCGGGGCCGCCGCCTACCGGGTGGCGGAGGGCGGGATGGACGCCGTCGAGGTCCTCGCCGTTCCCGACGTCGCGGCGTTCCTTCGCTGTCTTTCGGCGGCGGGCTTCGAAGTCGTCGGAGCGGCAACGCGGGGGGGCGCCGTCTCGGACCCGGCCGCGGGCCCTCCCGGCGCGCCCTGGGCGCTGGTCCTGGGCAACGAGGAGCACGGGCTCGCCCCGGCGGTCGAGTCGGCCTGCACCCGCCTCGTCACCGTCCCCGGCAGCGGGCGCGTCGAGTCCCTGAACGTTTCGGCGGCGGCCGCGATCCTGATCCACGAGCTGGGCCGACGGACGGGCAGGTCGCGCCGGCGGCCGCCGTGAAACGAATTGCCCGTGCAAGGGTCATTTGAAAGACTCCGCCGCGTCCTTCCACTCCCGAACAAGATCCACTTCCACACCATGAAGATCCGCACCGCACTCGCCCTGCTCCTCGCCCTTCCGATCGCCTCTCCGATTCTGACCGCCGCCGACGCGCCCGCCGGCCCTGCGGCCCCGAACTCCGCGCCCTCGGGCGGGGGCGACGATGAGCAGAAGACCGAGCTGGAGACCCGGATGGACCGCATGGGGAAGGCCTTCCGCCAGTTGAAGAAGCAGGTTGCCGATCCCGCCCAGAGCGCGTCGTCGCTCCAGCTCCTTGCGACGATGCAGGGCGCCGCGAAGGAGGCCATCGACCTGACTCCCGCCAAGACCGCGGACCTTCCGGCCGATCAGCGGGCGAAGTTCGTCGAGGATTTCAAGGCGGGGATAAAGGGGATGCAGGACGAGTTCTCGATGCTTGCGGACGCGCTCAGCGCGGGGAGGAACGAGGACGCGGTGAAGATCGTGGCCGAGATTGGCGAGCTCGAGAAGAAGGACCACAAGGAGTTCAAGAAGCCGAAGAAGGACTGACGGGGGCCGTTCTGGCGGCGCGCGCCAGCAGCTCCCTCAGGTCGCCCGCGCGCGCTCGCAGCGTCTCCATCTGCCGGTCGAGCTCCGCTTCCGTGAGCGCCGAGGCAAGACCCTGAAGGTCGACGGCGGCCTCGCAGAGCGGCTCGGCGCCGACCATGCGGGCGAGGGAGAGCACCCGGTGCGCCGCGGACGCAACCGCGGGCCTCGAATGAGAGGCGTGTGCCGCCGCGAGTTCCCGCACCGCCTCCTCGAGCGCGTCGGCAAACCTCGCCAGCTCGCGGCGCAGGCCGTCCGGCGATCCGTCTGCCAGATGGGAGAGCAGATCCAGCCTGATGCCGGGAACCGCCTGGGCCGCGGGAATGGGAGGCGCCCCGCGCGCCTCCTGGGGGCCGGATCCGTTAAACGCGACGAGGACCGTGCGCAGTTTCTCGGGGGTGATCGGCTTGCTGATGAAGGCGTCCATCCCCGCCGCCATGCATGAGTTCCGGTCGGCGACCGTGAACAGGGCTGTTGTCGCGACCAGATACGTCTGGGTCCGCGGTGCCTCGGAGGCGCGGAAACGCCGGGCCACCTCGATGCCGCTCACCCGCGGCAGGTCGCAGTCGATAAGGGCGACCCGGTAGGAGGCCAAGGCGAGGCGCGCCAGCGCCTCCTCCCCGTCCGACGCGAACTCGACCTGGAAACCGAGCCGCTCGAGCATCAGGCCCAGGGCGCGTGCGTTGTACTCGATGTCCTCGACCACGAGGGCCCGCGCGCCGCGGGCGTCGAACGCGCCGAACTCGAGGGCGGACGTGGGTCCGGTCTCGAGCGGGATGCGCAGGAAGAAGGTCGAGCCACGCCCCGCCTGCGACGAGAAGCCGACAGAGCCGCCCATCCGCTCGGCGAGGGCCCGGCTGACCGCAAGGCCGAGGCCCGTCCCCGGGATCGCGAAGTTGCGGGCCGACTTCAGCCGCGAGAAGCGGATGAAGAGGTGCTTCTGCTCGTCGGGGGGGATCCCGATCCCGTCGTCGGCGACCCTGAAGACGATGTCGCTGCCCTCCGGGTCCGCCGAGAGCCGCACCGTGCGCCCCCCGAACTTGAGCGAGTTTACGGCGAAGTTCACGATCACCTGTTGGATCCGCGCGGCGTCGCCGAGGATCCGCTCGGGCAGCCCGGCGCCGACCGCAACCTCCATCCGGGCCCCCGTCGAGCGGGCCTCGAGCATCTTCACGACGTTTCCAAGGAGCTCGCTCGGGCTGAACGGCGAGGGCGCGATCCGGTAGGCCCCGGCCTCGATCGACGCGAAATCGAGCACATCCTCGACCAGCGAGGCGAGGAAGTTAGAGCAGCTGCGGATGGTGCCCACGAGCCTCTGCTGCTCGGGCCCCAGGGGCATCTCGGAGAGCGCCAAGGCGGACGCCACGATGCCGCCCATCGGGTTGCGGATCTCGTGGCTCATGCTCGCGACGAACTCCGTCTTCGCGGCGTTCGCCTTCTCGAGTTCCTCGGTGCGGCGGCGCACGACCTCCTCGAGCGCCTCGGCCCTGCGCTTGAGCGCCCTCGTGCGGAAGCGCAGGAGGGTGAGGATCCCGGCCGCGGCGCACAGGGCTAGGGCAATCCGCGCCGGCGCCGTCGCCCACCAGGGCGGGGCGATGCTGAAGTGGAGCAGGGCGGCCTCGCCGGCCTCTCCCGAGTCGGACACGAGCCTCACCCTGAAGTCGTAGCTCCCCTCCCTTAGCCCCGATATGTCGCGCTCGGCCGACTGGGTGGGCTGCGACCACTCCCTCTCGACGCCGCCCAGCATCGTCTGAAAGCCCTCGGACTCGCGCATCCCATAGTCGAAGGAGCTGTATTCGATGTGGATACGCGTCGTCGAGTACGGTAGTGCGCCGGCGACGGGACCCTCGGGTGCGCCGCCGTCCGCCACCACCCAGGCGCGGATGTCCGGCCTGCGCGGCGCCGGGCGCGGAGACAGCGCGGCGGGCCCTGCGCGGATGAGGGATTCGGTCCCGCAGATGAAGAGATCATCGCGGCCCTGGAAGCGGATCACGTGCAGGCCGAGCAGGGATCCGAGGCCGGCAACGCCCTCGACCGACCGCGGCGTCCATCGAACCCCGTCCGTTGTCTCGGTTATCCTCCCGAGCCGCGGGGAATGCCCCCCATCCTCCGGGTATACGGCGGCCCATGCGGCTCCGCTGCTGTCCTGATTGGACACCGCCGAAGGATTTCCCTGCGGCACGCCCGCTATGGGGAGGAACCGGTCCGCCTTGTGGTCGAGAAAAAACGCCGCCCCCCGGGTCAGCACCACGATCGTTGCGCCCGCCCGCGTCACGAACGCGGCGCCGGTGGAGGCGACCGGGCCGTAGCGCGGGCCGGCGGGCTCGGACTTGGTCGAGCCGGGGCCCGCGACGAACAGGCCCTTTGAGGGCGTGCCTATCCAAACCCTGCCCGACGGCTCATCGGCGACCGAGTCGCCGTAGTCGGGGAGTGCGTCGGCGACCACGGTCGAGCCGCCGGTTTCCGGGTCGACGCTGAGGACGCGGTCGAACAGGGAGGCGAGGATCCGCCGGGGCCGCGCAAGGGACGGTGCCGTCCGGAACACGACGTCGTCCAGATTCAGCAGCGGCCTCATGCCCGCGTGGGACCAGAGCCCGAGCCCGTGAAAATGCCCGACGGCAAGCCCCTCGCTCGTCGAGAGCAGGCTGTAGAACCTGCTGCTCGTGGTGCCGAGCGCCATGAACTGGCCCGCGCCGCCCGACTGCGGGTCGGCGCCCAGCCGGAAGAGGCTGCTGTGGGACACGGCGAACACGGCCCCCGAGAATTCGTCAATCGAGCAGCACCCGCCGGGCGGATAGCCGCTCCGCTGTCCGTAGACCGCGGTGTCGGATCCCAACGCGAGACGGACGATCTGCGAGGGGCCGGTCACCCAGAGCGCGCCGTCGCGGTCCACGAAGAGCGAGTAGACCTGGTTTGCCGGAAGGCCCGCCCGCAGGTTGAAAACCCTGCGCACGCCTCCCCCCGGCGTGACGATTGCGACGCCGCCCTGCAGCGTGCCGATAGCAAGGGAGCCGTCATTGAGGCGCGCCACGGACGTCGGGGTGTTCGTGCGGGCGAAATCCGAGGCCTCAGTCTCAAGGGGCGCGCAGGCGCCGCCGCGCAGCGTCTTGAAGCCCTGGGGGTGAGCAGGAGCAGGCCGCTGCCGGTGTCTTGGAGCCAGCGGACTTCCGAGGCTCCGATCACGGAGGCCGGCACGGCAAGCGACGGGCCCCCCTTGCCAAGGGCCAGCAGGCCGAGGGGCGGGTAGTGCACGTAAACCGTGCCGGCCGAACGCGTCGACCAGAGGAGGTTCATGCCCGGATACTCCCATGTCTCGAACCTCTGCCCGTCCCACCGCAGGATCCGCTCGCGGGCGACAAAGACGGCGCGGTCGTCACCCTCCGCGTACACCCTCCAGACGTCGCCGAGATCGGCCGCGCCCGCAGGCATGCGCGGCATCAGGGAATGGTACTCCAGGCGCCCCCGGGCCCCGGGCTCGAACCATCCGACCTGGTTCACGCCGGCCGCCCATATGCGGCCGTTCGGCCCGACGTCCAGGCCCCGGACCAGGTACGTGGCGTCCATCTTCTCGGTGCGCCAGCGGTCCCCGTCGAACGACACGACCGTGTCACACCCGAAGTACATCCTTCCCGTGCGGTCCTGCGCAGCCGACCAGGCCATGGTCGCCACCCCGGTCTCGCGCGCCGTGAACACGCGCATCGGCGGCACGCCCTCCGTCCCGTCCCATGGGCCGGCCGCGGACACCGTCGACGCCGTCGCGCCCCGGGCGGCTACCCAGAGGAGGGCGCAGCCCGCGAGGACGCGGACCGAGGGCTGTGATGCGGAAACGACGCCCGAGATGAAACGCCTTTTCCCTGGGCCGTCATGGATTATTCGTACGCAAAATCATGTACCGCCCGTACCGGCTTCCCGGAAGGTCACGGCCTCACGACGGCGAGCGCGCTCTGAGCCGAGTAGGTCCGGCCGTCGGGATCGGTGGCGCGGACGAAGAGGGTGTGCGGGCCCGGGACGAGGTCCGCAGGGAGCATTCCGCGCCACAGATGGTAGCAGATCGCCGGGTCCGGAAGCCTGGGCCGGCCGGACGGGCGGGCGTCCGAATCCTGCGCAAGGAATTCGGCCGCATAGGCGGGGTCCCACCCGAGGATCCTGCGGATGGGGTTCCACGCACGGTTGTCGACGCGCGCCTCGACGACCCATCCGTCGTGGCCGTTGAAGACATTTGCGTAGAATGAGACGTAGCCCTGCCTGGGCGCCACGGCCAATGGGGCGTGCAAGGCGATCTGGCGGTCGGCAGGCAGCCTTGCCGGGACATAGTCGAGCAAGACCCTGTCCCCCGCGAACTGGAGCACCGCGTATCCGGGCGGCGTGCCGTCCCACATGGTCGCCACGGGAATCCCACCGCGGTCCGGCGGGCCGCCCCAGAACCCGCCGCAGGCCGCGGCGACGTTGTACTCATGGAGCGGCTCCGGACCGCTCCAGCCGTCCGCGGGCCCATGCATCACGTGCCGCTGGTAATGCGTGTGGCCGGACAGCACGAGGACATGCCGGCGGCCGCCGAGCAGGCCGAAGAGCCGCTGCCGGTCGGCCGTCCGGAACGTCTCGGCTCCCGACGGATCCGGAGGAAACAGCGGGATGTGCATCATGAGGACCAGCCACTCGTCGGCCGGTGTCACCGCGAGAAGGTTCCCCAGGAACCGCAGCTGGTCGTCGCGCAGGCCGCCGACGTAGCGCGGACCGCCGAGCGGCCTCACGTCGTCCAGGGCGACAAACAGCGCGGGACCCGCGTGGAAGGCGTAGGTCGACGGGCCGTAGACGGTCTCGAACGGCGCCACCGCGGCGGCCTCATCGGGGGTGCCGAGCGCGAGATCATGGTTGCCCGGGACGCTGTACCACGGGACGCCGATGCGGGCCAGGACGGCGTTCACCGCGTGGAACAGGTCGGGCCGGTCATACACGACGTCGCCGAGCGTGACGCCAAAGGCGACGTCGTCACGCCGGCCGACGCCGTCGACGAGCCCGCGGGAAAGGTAGCCGACCTCGGTGGCGTTGGAGGGCTGCGGATCGGTGAGGACGAGCACCCGAAGGGAGTCCGGCTCGTCCGCCCGGCGCAGCGGAAAATCGGCGGAGGAGCCGGCGGCGGCGTGGAAGAGCGGCAGGTTCTCGGCGTCGACGGGCGGCCGCCATCCCCTCGGCTTCACGACGAAGACCCGCGCGCCCGGCCTGTCGGGGATCCGGTAGGCGCCGTCCGGGCCGGTCAGGACGACGTCGACGCCGTTGGAGATGGCGACGGAGGCGAGGCCCGGCTCGCCGGGGCCGCGGACGCCGTCCCCGTTCCTGTCGTCGAAGACAATCCCGGTCCCGCCCAGGGCGCGCGCAGCGGCGAGGGCGGCCAGCGCGGCCAGCGTCATCAGCCCCGGGAATGTCGCTTTCCGGTTCATCGGTGCCCGGCGACCGCGTGGGGCAGGTAGGGCGCTTCGAGCGCCGCGACCTCGTCGGCGCGCAGCCTTAGCGCCAGGGCCGCGACGGCGTCCTCGATGTGGTGCGGTTTGGACGCCCCCACAATCGGCGCTACGACGCAGGGCCGCTGGCAGAGCCAGGCGAGCGCGACCTGGGCGGGCGGGACGCCCCTTGCCGCCGCCACCTTGTGGACCGCGGCGACGATCGCCCGGTCCGCCTCCGAGAGGCCCGGCCCGTAGAGCATGCGCGCGTAGTCGTCCGTGGAGGCCCGCGCCGTCGCGGCGTCCGGGCCGCGGGCGAGGATGCCGCGCGCGAGCGGGCTCCACGGCAGGAGCCCTACCGACCGGTCCGCGCAGAAGGGCACCATCTCCCGCTCCTCCTCGCGATACAACAGGTTGTAGTGGTTCTGCATCGTGACGAACGGGGTCCAGCCGCGCGCCTCGGCTGCGTGGATCATCTTCGAGAACTGCCAGGCGAACATCGACGACGCGCCGAGGTGGAGCACCTTGCCCGCGCGCACGAGGTCGTTGAGCGCCTCCATCGTCTCCTCGACGGGGGTTTCGGGATCGAACCGGTGGATCTGGTACAGGTCCACATAGTCGGTCCCGAGGCGCCTAAGGCTGTCCTCGAGCGCGTGGCGGATGTGCTTGCGCGAGAGCCCGCGCTGGTTCGGGTCCTCTCCCGTCGCGTGGAAGACCTTCGTGGCGATGACGACGCGGTCGCGGCCCGGGCCGAAGTCCCTGAGCGCCCTGCCGAGAACCTCCTCGCTCGCGCCGAGCGAGTACATGTCCGCCGAGTCGAAGAAGTTGATGCCGACCTCGAGCGCCCGCTTGATGAACGGCCGGCTCTCCTGCTCGTCGAGGACCCACGGCCTCCACTTGCTGGATCCGTAGGTCATCGTGCCCAGGCATATCCGGGACACCTTCAGTCCCGTGCGTCCAAGGTTAACGTAGTCCATGGCGGCCTCCCCCTGCCTATTTCTTCGGCGGCGGCCCGTGGTGGGCCGCGTGCGCGGCGTAGGCCGCCGTGTCGCAGAGCATGGAGTCGATTGTGACCACGAGCGGTTCGATCCTCACCAGGCCGGAGAACACCGCCTTGTCGCCGATCGAGTCCTCGAGGACGAACGCGGGGCGCTGCGTGATCCGGTGCGAGTAGAACTCGGCCGTGCTCGCGTCCACCCTCGTCCTGACGGCCGCCGACTCCGCGCGCGCCCGGAGCTTCTTGGCGGGCACGCCAGAGGCCTTCGACGCGACCGCCACGGCCTCCTCGATGCCGCCGATCTTGCGGCCGTCGATCACGGCGGCCCGCGAAAGCGCGAGCCGGATCTTGTCGTCGTGGAACCCGAAGTCCTTGCCGGCCTCGGCCACCAGGCTCGGGTTCACGAAGCCGTCGCTGCGCCACTCCTCGAACCAGCCCGAATTGAGCATGTACGGCGAGTGCATGACCGTGCCGCCGCTTCGGCGGTAGAACCAGTCGCACTGGCTGCGGGAGACCGGGAAGTCCTCCTGGCGCATGAGCGCGATCCGCCATTCGAATTCGGCACGGCCGTCGTACCGGGCCTTCAAGTCCGCCCACACCGGCTCGACCCAATGGCACCAGGACGACAGGACCTCGAGGTAATAGGTGACTTTCATTCGGGGAAGAGGAACGCGGCGCGGCCCCCGCGTCAAGGGGACTGACCCGGGGCGCAAACACGGCATTGAAATGGGCCCGGCGGGCTGTCTCTCTGTGCCAATGAAGGTCCTTGGCATAGACATCGGCGGATCCGCGATCAAGGGCGCCCCGGTCGACACGTCGACGGGGCGCCTGCTGTCCGACCGGTTCAAGATCGAGACGCCGCTCCTTCTTTCGCCGAGCGAAATGGCCGACGCCGCGGGCATGATCGCAGCGCACTTCAGGTGGAGGGGGCCCGTCGGGATGGGCTTTCCGGGGGTCATCCACGGGGGCACGATCCTGACGTCGGCAAACCTCGACAAGAAGTTCATCGGCTGCGACGCCATCAAGCTCTTCGGCAAGGCGATGGGCCTTGCGGTCGCGCTGGCAAACGCCGCCGCCGCCGCGGGCCTGGCCGAGATGCGTTTCGGCGCCGGCAGGAATTTCAGCGGAAAGGTCCTCATGCTCACGCTGGGGACCGGGGTCGGCTCCGTCCTCTTCTTCCGCGGCTGCCTCTTCCCGTGCGAGCTTGGGCACCTGCAGATGGACGGCAAGGATGCCGAGAGGCGTGTCGCGGCGTCGGTGAAGCACAGGAAGGACCTGTCGTGGAAGGAGTGGGGGACCCGGCTTGGCCGCTACATCGAGACCCTCGAGAACGTCCTCTGGCCGGAGTTGATCATCATCGGCGGCATCAGTGCCAAGCACGGCAAGTTCTTCAAGTACGTGAAGCCGCGGGCGCGGATGGTCCCGGCCGAGTTCCTGAACGAGGCGGGCGTCGTCGGCGCCGCCTTGTGGGCGGAGCGCGAACGCCGGACCAGCCGGGGGCGCGCCCAGGCTGCCGGACGGGGCCCGCGGAACGGACCGGCGCCCCGTCCATCCTCCGGCACACCCGCTCATCAAAGTTTAGTGTAACTATTGGCCTCGGGACGGTGTTGTGTCGTCATGCCGATCGATGGCCAAACTGTAGCCCCGTGCCTGGAGCCCGCCCGGAACGCGGTTGGGCCCATTTTTACGACGATGGGCCGCAATAGAATTCTCCTTTCGGGGGACGCATGTTTCCTCCGCCCTTGCCCGTTGTCAGTTGTGTTGGCGTGGGGAGGCCGGTTCCGGCCTCTCCACGCCGTTTATTCGGGCGTGCGGGGCCCGGCTTGAACGTTTGACCCGGATCCAATTACCCGTGAATGCTACAACCATGACTGCCTCCCTCTCGTCAGGTAACGCCGTGGCCGCCCCGGTTGCCAAGCCGCGCAGAAAATCGAAGCTCAAGTGGTATCTGCTTGGCGCAACGGTGCTTCTGGGTGTGCTCGTCACGATCGCCGTCATCAAGAAGAAGGGCGCGAACGTGGGGATAACCGTGACGACCGAGAAGGCCGTCAAGAAGACGATCGTCCAGGTCGTCACCGCCACGGGCAAGGTCCAGCCCGAGGTCGAGGTGAAGATTTCGCCCGAGGTGTACGGGGAGATCACGGCGCTGCCGTTCCGCGAGGGCGCGGCGGTCAAGAAGGGCGACCTGATCGTCCGGATCAAGCCGGACCTCTACCAGGCGGAGGTCGACCAGCAGGCGGCCGCGGTGGCGGTCGCGCACTCGAACGCGAACACCAGCCAGGTGCAGCTCGAGAAGGCCGAGGCCGACTTCAAGAAGTACAAGGACCTCTACGCCCGGAAGCTCGTCTCGGACTTTGACTACAGCACCTACAAGACGGCCTACGACGCGGCAATGGCCAACCACCAGACCGCGCTGGCCCAGGTCGACGAGGCCGAGGGCATGCTCAACCAGGCCAAGGACTCCCTGTCCAAGACGTCCGTCTTCTCGCCGATGGACGGCACCGTCAGCTCGCGGTCCTCCGAGGTGGGCGAGCGCGTGCAGGCCGCCACCTCGTTCGCCGGAACGGAGATCATGCGCGTGGCGGACCTGAGCAAGATGGAGGTCCGCGTGAAGGTGAACGAGAACGACATCGTGAACGTGAAGGTCGGCAACACGGTCAAGATCAGCATCGACGCCTATCCGGACCGCAAGTTCAGCGGCGTGGTGCGCGAGATCGGCGCCTCGGCGGACAATGCCGGGGCGACCGGGCAGTCGTCCGCGGCCTCCGACCAGGTGACGAACTTCATCGTCAAGATCCGCGTCTCGGACAAAGACGCGTCGCTGCGGCCGGGAATGAGCGCAACGGCCGACATCGAGACCCAGACCGCGAAGGACGTCGTCGCGATCCCGATCCAGAGCGTCACCGTGCGCGCCGAGGGCGGGCTGTCCGCGGACGAGCTCCAGAAGAAGAACGCCAAGGACGCCAAGGAGCGCACCGGCAACGACCAGGACCAGAGCTCGGAGAAGGCGGACGCGATCCGCGACCGCGAGAAGCTCCAGAAGGTCGTCTTCGTCCTCGACGGCGACAAGGTGAAGCTCCGGAAGGTCGAGACCGGCATCGCTGACAACTCGGTCATCGAGGTGAAGTCCGGGATCAAGGTCGGCGACGAGGTGGTCTCCGGGACGTACGCCGCCATCAGCCGCATGCTGAAGGACGGCGCCAAGGTCAAGGTCGAGAAGCCGAAGCCCGAGACCGCCGAGACCAAGTAGGCAGCCGCGCCATGATTCCGCCTCCGGCACCCATTGAGTTGCGCACCGTGCGCCCGGTCGGTCCCCTGGTCATCGCCATCGACGGCGTGACCAAGCTCTACCAGATGGGAGAGGAGACGATCCACGCCCTGCGCGGCGTCTCGCTGAACATCCACAAGAACGAGTATCTCGCCATCATGGGTCCGTCCGGGTCCGGGAAGTCGACCCTGATGAACATGCTGGGCTGCCTGGACACGCCCACCTCCGGCAGGTACGAGTTCAACGGCCAGAGCGTGGCGACGATGGTGGACGACGAGCTGGCCGAGATCCGCAACCGCGAGATCGGGTTCGTGTTCCAGACCTTCAACCTGCTGGCCCGCTCGGACGCCCTGCGCAATGTCGAGCTGCCGCTCATCTATGCGGGGGTCGCCCCGCACGAGCGCCACCGGCGGGCCAAGGAGACCCTCGAGAGCGTGGGCCTTGGCACGCGCATCCACCACAAGCCGAACGAGCTCTCGGGCGGCCAGCGCCAGAGGGTCGCCATCGCGCGGGCGCTCGTGAACCGGCCGTCGATCATCCTGGCCGACGAGCCGACGGGCAACCTGGATTCGAAGACGGGCGTCGAGATCATGGCCCTCTTCGACGACCTCTACGAGCGGGGCAACACCATCATCGTCGTCACCCACGAGGAGTCCATCGCCCGCCACGCCCGCCGGATCATCCGGATCCACGACGGGCTGATCGAGAGCGACGGGCCGGCCGACTGACGGAAGGGGCGCGGCCATGGACAGGATCTTCTACGAGGTCACCGAGTCGGTCCGGATCGCGATGGCGCAGATCCGGGCGAACAAGATGCGCTCTGCGCTCACGGCCCTTGGGGTGATCATCGGGATCGTGGCCGTGACGCTCATGGGGACGGCGATCAACGGCATCGACATAGGGTTCGACCGGAGCATGGCGATGCTCGGCGAGGACATCCTCTACGTGCAGAAATGGCCCTGGCACAACGTCGAGGACTGGTGGAACTACGCGAACCGGCCGCCCTTCCACCCCGAGGACGCCGACGCCCTGAACCGGATCTTTGACGCAACCCCCAACACGCTCCTCGAGGTGGCCCTGCCGGTGGCCGGCCGCGGGTCCACCATCAAGTCGGCCCAGAACCAGGTGTCGGGCGTGTACACCATTGGCACAAACGCGGACTACGGGCGGACCATCACGGCCGACTTCCAGGAGGGCCGGCTCTTCAACGACACCGAGGCCAAGGCGGGCCGCCAGGTGTGCGTGCTGGGGCTCGACGTCGTCGACAAGCTCTTCCCCGGGCGGTCCGCGATGGACCAGGAGGTGCGGATCGAGGGCCAGCCCTTCCGCGTCATCGGCGTCCTCGCGAAGCAGGGGTCGTTCCTCGGCCTCTTCAGCATGGACAACCAGACGATCATCCCGATGAACGCCTTCCGGAAGTTCTTCGACATCCGGTGGGGCGAGGTCGAGCTGCACGTGAAGATGAAGGACAAGCTTCACATGGACGACGCGCAGGAGGAGCTCATCGGGGCGATGCGCCGGGTCCGCGGGCTTTTGCCGGGCCAAAGGGACAACTTCTCGGTCGAGCAGCAGAAGGCGTTCAAGGCGCAGCTTGACCCCATCAAGCAGGGAATCGCGTTCGCCGGGCTCTTCGTCACCGGACTCTCCCTCTTTGTCGGCGCGATCGGGATCATGAACATCACCTTTGTGAGCGTGAGGGAACGTACGAAGGAGATCGGCACCCGAAAGGCGCTTGGCGCCCGCCGGCGCACGATCCTGCTGCAGTTCCTGATCGAGGCCGTCTCGATCTGCTTCGCCGGGGGGATCGTGGGTCTCGGCGTGACCTACATGCTCGGCATCGCCGTCAAGTCCGCCATGCCCTCGTTCCCGCTCGTGTTCTCGTTCGGGCTCGTCTTGACCTCCATCTTCGTGTCGGTCGCCACCGGCATCGTCTCCGGCTTCGTGCCGGCCCTCGGCGCCTCGCGCCTGGATCCCGTCGTTGCCCTCCGCTATGAGTGAGATCCTGAGGATGGCGTTCGGCTCGCTCGGGGTGAATAAGCTCCGGTCGTTCCTCACAATGTCGGGCATCACGATAGGCGTGTTCTCGGTCATCGGGGTCATGACGGCCGTCTCCGCGCTGCGCGGCTCCATTGAGACGGGCCTGAGCTTCCTCGGCTCCAACATGTTTCAGTTTGCCAAGTGGCCGACGGGTATCCAGGTGGACAACGGGAACGACTGGCACAAGTACGCCTCCCGCAGGATCATCAGGCTCAACGAGGCCGAGCGCTACATCGAGCTCATGCGGGGGACGGCCGACGTCATCTGCCTCAAGGCGTTCGAGAACAACAACCCGGTGCAGGCGACCTACGGCGGGCACAAGACGACCCCGGGAGTGACGTTCGGCGGCACGAACGAGTACTTCCTGACCGCGAACCAGTACACGATGGACACCGGCCGCAATTTCACCGGCGCCGACGTCGATCTCGTGCGGCCCGTGGCGATTATCGGGCAGGACATCGTCTCGAAGCTCTATCCCGCCGAGAACCCCCTCGGCAAGATTGTGAAGGCGAACGGGCGCACCTACACCGTGATCGGGACCTTCGCGAAGAAGGGCTCCATGTTCGGCGAGAGCGAGGACCAGGTCATCATGGTGCCGATCACGCGCTTCCTCATGGATTTCGGCGCCGAGAGGTACACCATCAACATTGCGACCCAGGCCCCGACCCAGCTCCTGTACAACCAGACCCTGGACAGGGGGATCGGCGCCATGCGGATCGTCCGCGGGCTGCGGCCCGGCCAGGAGGAGGACTTTGAGGTCTATTCGAACGACTCCCTCATCGCGGCCTTCGCCAAGATAGCCGACGTCATCAGCATGGGGGCGTTCATCATCAGCGCCATCGCGCTCCTTGCGGCGGGAGTCGGCATCATGAACATCATGCTCGTGAGCGTCACCGAGCGGACGCGGGAGATCGGCGTCCGAAAGGCGGTCGGCGCCCGGAAGATCTTCATCCTGGCCCAGTTCCTCATCGAGGCGGTCGTGCTGTCGGTCACGGGCGGCCTCTTCGGAATCCTACTGGGGACCATCGCGGGCGACGGGCTCGCGATGTGGCTGTCGGTTTCGATCGTGTTTCCCTGGGGATGGGCGATCGTCGGCGTCGTCGTGTGCACCGTGATTGGCGTCGCCTTCGGCCTCTATCCGGCGTGGAAGGCTGCGACCTTGGACCCGATCGACGCCCTGCGCTTCGAGTAGCCTCCTTCAGCCCCTGCGGATCTCGGAGCCCGTGAACCGGATCTGGATCCGGTAGACCTTCTTCTGCCGGCATTTGACCGCGCCTGTCTTCAGGTCCACGTGCTCGGGGACCTCGATCCGGTGGATGTCCACGGCGGCGTGGTAGCCGCGCTCGGAGAAGATGTCGATCAGCATGGCCAGCGCGCGCGGGTCGTCGAGCAGCGCGTCCTCGGTGTTCACGAGCGCCGTCCCCGAAATCGCGTGCCGAAGCACGATCGGCATGATCTTGCGCTCGATGAAGGCCGCCACGCTCCCGAAGAGCTCCTCATGCTCGAGCTCATACGAGTCGAGGCGCTTCACGAGGTCCTGCCTGGCGTGGACGACGATCTCGCTCGCGACCGGAATGCCGCGCAGGCGGTCGACCGTCCTCGGGTCCAGCTCCAGGGTGCTCTGGTAGTCGAGCTCCTTCAGGATGTTCTTCTCGACCTCCTGAATCGTCCCCTGGGCGTTGATGAAATGGTAGTGGAAGATCTCCTTCAGTTCCTGGAGGGCGTCCCAGGTCTGCTCCTTGAACACCCTGTACCTTCGCTGCGCTAACGCCTTGTCGAAGTCGGTTGCGCGCTCCTCAAGCAGCTCCCCGATTCCGGTCCGGCGCACCTCCTTGTTGTGCGCGCGCACCTCCTGGCCGCGCCTAAGCTGCCGGGCCACGCTCGTCGCCTCGTCCACAAAGAGAACCATGATGTGGATCGTGGGCTGGCGGAAATGGATCCCGAGCGGGGTCCGGTAGAACTGCCGCCGGAGCGCGTGCATCTTGTCGACCAGGAGCTTGAGGCACTCCACTTGGACCTTGGTCCTCGGGAACCCGTCCAGGATGACGCCGTCCCGGTACTCGGGCCTCAAGAGGCGGTGGAACAGGAGGTCGATGACCTCGCGGTCGCCGACCATGATGCCCGCGTCCTTGAAGCTCCGGGCCTCGGGCGAGTCGAGGAGCGCGCTGATCACGATCGGGCCGTGGGTGAGCCCCCGGGCCTTGGAGATGAACCGGGTGTGCGTGCCCTTGCCGGCGCCCGGCGCGCCGCCCAAGAGGATGATCTCCTTCGGGAAGCGCAGGTGTTCCAGGCCGACATCGGCCTCCAGGCGCTGCCAGACGGCCCCGAAGATGATCTGCGCGTCCTTGATCTCGAGGTCGGTGATGCGCGCCGCCGGCGCCGCAGCCGGGGGATCGGAGGGGGTCTTGGCTGCTTTTGGGGGCATTTCGGGGTTGCGGGACGCTCAGAGCGGGCTTCCCGGCTGGCAAGCTTTCTGTGGGAACCACCTTCGCCCGGTACGGTCAAACTCTCCGTGCCATCTCGGTGGGCTGTAAGCCCGCGGGAGCACTTAGTTGAAGCTGGACCTGGCGGGGTCGCGCAAGCGACCCCGCCTAGGCTTTTTATAGGGCCGGCGCAGGCGCGCCGCCCGGGTGCGACAGGCGGCACTGAACCCGCGCGGGCGAGGCCGCGGCGCACGCGTCGGCCCGCAGCTGTGGCGAATCGACCGACCTACCCCAATGGGGTATTGCCACCTGCGTCCCATTCAATAGCCAAGGAGGATCGCCTAGTCTCCCGAATGAAGGAGAAGCACAGGATCCCTGCCTCACCCGAATGAACAACATCGACGAACTTCAGCGTCTGGCCTCGCCGGCTCCAAAGCCCCAGTCGCTCGCGTGGGATGGTTCAACTCTCTGGATGGGCTCGAGGGAAACCAAGCGCATCTACGGAATCAATCCGCAGACATGGACGGTCGCCTGGGAAGCGACCGCGCCCGGCACTCCGTGGGGCATGACCGCAATGGAAGACGAGCTACGGGTCCTGTGCGGCGAGACGGCGGACGACCATAGGATCATCCGGCGCTGCATCCCGTGGAGGGGGTTTGACGGGAGATTCGGCATTCCGTGCCCGGATGACACCGGCTCCCAGCTCGGCTATGACGGAAACCGGCTGCACGTCAGCCAATGGCATCCCCAGAAGGTGCTCGCACTCGGAGCAGAGGGACAGGTCGAGCGCGTGATCCGTGTCCCGCACGGCATCTGCGGGCAGGTCTTCGTCGACGGCTTCATTTTCCTCATCACGAACGACAACGAGCAGACCGGCGACTATTGGCTTACCCGCGTGGACCCGCGCCCGGCGACTCCACGGATCGAGGACCTTGCACGCATCCCGTTCGCAGCCCGCGCCCTTGCCTTCGACGGCGTGCGATTCTGGAGCAACCACCGTGAAAGAGATCAGATTGTGTCGTTTGCGCGTCCGGGCTGACCGGTTCCAAAACGGGTCCTTTGTTGGACGACCGTTGGCATTCACTTGACTTTATTTAGATCGTTATCTAATTATCTAATTACCTAATTACTCGATGGACCTACTTTTCAAAGCCCTTCAGGATCCTACCCGCCGACGAATACTGGAGATGCTCAAGAAGCGTGACCTAAATGCCGGCGAAATCGCCGAGGCCTTCAAGATGAGTAAGCCGAGCATCTCCTACCATCTCGACCTTCTAAAGCAGGCAAATCTGGTCTCTGCCCGGAGAGACGGTCAGTTCATCGTCTATTCCCTTGAGACTACGGTTCTCGACGAGTCGGTTGGTTGGATCATTAACCTGGTTGAAAAACGAAAGACCAATGCAAACGCTTCGTTGGCTGAAAGAAAACTGGCTTCAAGTAGTCATATTGGGAGTCCCCTTTATCGTAGTCGCAGCGTTTTGGGATAAGTTCCCCGATAGAGTTGTAACCCACTGGGGCGGCGACGGGCAGCCCAACGGATGGATGAGTAAGGCCCCAGGCCTTTTCGGGGCGCCTCTGATCAACGTCGCTGTGGCGCTCTTCACCGGATGGATCCCTCGGCTGGATCCCAGGCTCCGCCGAGACCCCGATGCCAATGAGCGTTCGACCGCTGCAATCGGGGTCATCAGATTGGCTGTTACCGCTCTAATGTCATTTGGGTCGCTGCTTATCGCCGCGACCGGACTTGGCTACTATTTCAATGCCATCAGGATTGGGATCAACGTGCTGCTCCTGTTCTTCGTCGTGCTAGGCAATTACATAGGCACGGTGCGGCCAAACTACTTCGTCGGCGTCAGGACGCCGTGGACCCTGGAAAATGACATGGTCTGGCGTGCGACCCATAGGATGATCGGGCGGGTTTGGGTATTCGGCGCACTGGCATTCCTCGCTTTGCAGTTTGCAATCAAACAGTCGCTTGTCATGCCGTGTTTCGTCGCCTTTTTCTTGGTTACAGGGGCTTTGTCGATTCCCTACTCCTGGTGGCGATTCCAATCTTCTGAGTCGGCACATCGCCCACCGAACGCCCCGACCGTCTAGCCGCATTACTTAAGATCGGAACGCTACTTATTAGTGCTCCCGTGTGTCTAAACGGGTGAGTTGCGAAACACCTCCAAGCATTTCGACCGTTTCCTCCAGCTTCTTGAGGGCCGCCGGAAGGAAGGCCTGCATGGTTTGCCGCGCCCAGCCTTCGCCTAGGCTCCCCAGGTTCTGTGCATTGGTTGGGTTTCGCAATTGCCAAGGGATTCCCCTCGGGATTGCTCCGAATTGAGCTGGCCTTCAACGGTTCGCAGGGAACAGTGGCTGCGGACGATATACTGTAGGTGAGATGGACTCATCCTCTAGACCGGCCGAGAGGCCCCATGCGGGCCGCGTCCTGAGCTGGCATAAGATGATCGTATGCATCCTGCTGGCCCTCCTGGCGGTTGCCGGAATCGCGCGAGTGCTGGCGCCCGGGTATATCCACCGCGCGATCAACCGCCGGCTCAGCCATATCCCCGGCTACGCGGGCCACGTGGGCGACGTCGAACTGCAGCTGTGGCGGGGAGCATACCGGATCGACAACATCAATATCGTCAAGAGCAACGGCAAGGTCCGGGAGCCGTTCTTCACCGCAAGGACGGTCGACTTCTCCATCGCGTGGGGGGAGATGTTAAAGAAGAAGTTCGTCAGCAGCATCTATGTGACCGACGGGCGCCTGATATTCCTCCGCGGCCCGACCGACGAGACCAGCCAGCTGACGGCCGATCACCGCTGGCAGGACGTCATCAGCGATGTCTTCCCGATCCACATCACGCATCTCGAGATAAAGGGTGGCGTCATCCGCTTTGTTGACACCACCCGCGAACCGCGCGTCGACATCGGGATCGAGCACATTGACGTTGTTGCGACGGGCCTGCGCAACCGCCCTTCGAGGAGGGCCGAGGTCTTCCCCGCGACGATCGACATTTCAGGGCGGTCGATCGGAAATGGAGAGCTGCGCCTGAACGCGAAATTGGAGCCCCTCGCGGATCAGCCGCATTTCAAGCTCGCCCTTGAGCTGAGGAAGGTCTCCCTGCCGGCGCTGAACGACCTGCTGAGGGCCTATGTCGGCATCGACGTGTCACAGGGGCAGTTCGACGTATTCGGGCAGATGGCCATGCAGAAGGGACATTTTGAGGGATACCTGAAGCCGTTCCTGGACCACGTCGACTTCAGGAACCATGACGATGCGAGCAGGAAGCTTGGTGCGCGCATTCGGAAGGACGCCCTTGTTTCGGTGATCAAGCTATTTAGGAATAATGACACCCAGCAGCTGGCCACCCGCATCCCTTTCTCTGGTGATGCACAGAGCATGGATGTCAGGACGCTGAGGACAATAATGAACGGGCTGCATCACGGCTTCGTGGCGGCATTGCCGCAGAGCTTCGAGGGGACCACGCACCCCGACGCAGCTGAGTCCGAGCTGCCGCCCATGCCCCCCGCAGTTTCCGGGCCGGTTTCCGCAGCGAAGCCGCAGCCCTGAGGGACCCTGTCCTCAGGCGCCGACGCGCCACCTCGGGCGTTGCCGTCGGTGTTCGGACCGTTGGCTGGCAGCTCCCGCTGTTTCCAAAGGCCCCTCTCCAATCAGCAACGGGGCGCTTCCGTCCGCGCTCTTGCGAGAAGCAGACCTGTTCCCAAACGGGTCCTTTTTGAGACGGGTGGCGGACACCCGGTTTCGGTCCGATTTTGGTTTCACTTCGTCTTGCTGCTATGAAACCCGAACGATAGACTCGTCGGACGTAGAGGGCCGGTCTAAGCAATCCCGCTAACGAACATGGTCGCTCGCCAAATTCTTCAAGTGCCGGTGTGGCTGCTTGCCGGCTACGGCGCGCTATTGAATGCCCAGCCGCCTGCAGCCCCATCCATGGATAAAGTCGTGGGTATAACGGCCGTGTGTTCAAGGGTGAGCAAGGACTACGTCCGCACGAAACTGCCTGACGGTTCGTTCCAACCCGAGGAATACGCCCTTGGGAAGGGTGGGCGGCTCGATGGATCCTTTCGTGATCCCTCTTTCGACAACTCGAGATTCATCGACATTGCGCGGGCCGTCACGGGTCCGTTGGCGGCGCAGAATTATCGTCCAGCAAAGAAGCCAGATACGGAGAAGCTGCTCATCATGGTCTACTGGGGAACCACGATTGTGCCCGATCCGATGTCAATGTCGCCGGCCTGGACGGGCCTTAACAACGAGATTGGTCCTAAGACCGATGTGCAGCAGCTAGGGCAACTCTACACGGATGACATCATGCGCAACCAGATTGACAAAAAGAACGCGATGGTGCTGGGCTACGATTCTGATGGGTCGGCTGGGAGCGACGGGATATCGGCGGCCTTACATAGAGGCGAATTGCGGGCAGAGCTCGAAGACAGCAGATATTATGTCGTTCTGCTCGCGTTCGATTTCCAGGCTTTTCGCACTGAGAAAAAGCACAAATTGCTCTGGGAGACGCGCTTCAGCATCCAGGAAGCCAGAAATCTCTTCGACAAGGCGTTGCCGGTGATGACGCAATATGCTTCGGCGTACTTCGGACAGGATAGCCACGGGTTGGTGAGGACGAAAGTCCCGGAGGGGAAAGTATTGATTGGCGAGCCGAGATCGCTTGGCGAAGTCGAGGCACCTCAGAAATAGGCGGCTGCCTTCCCGACACGCATAGACCCTGACGCGCACGGTCCGGAAATGGGTGGGTTTTCGAACTCTGAAGGAGAGCAATAACGTTCGTGCGATCTTCCGCATAGCAAAACAATCTGCTTCAGGGAATCACCACAACCTCGGCCGTGATTGCCGCCTATCTCAGGAGCCAATAAGCGATGGCAGCGCCAAGCCGCTGAACTGATCCTTGGTGCTACTTGAGACAATTCTCTTTTGCCCGTATATCCAGGAAATCCCTTGATCTGCTGTTCGATTGTCGACGGGATGAGCTACGTCCATCTGGTTCGCACTGCATGAAAGGCCGCAACGTCCCCAATCTAGGCGAGGGCCGGGCCGCAACCCTCCCTATGCCAACCCACCCACTATGAGCTATCAAAGCACATCTCTTGCCCGTAGCAGACTGACCCTGACTGTGGCGCTTGTCCTCCTCGTGTCCCTCTGCGCCTGCGCAAGAAAGGCGGAGACCACGGAACGCGTCGCGCCTGGACCCGCGGCGGTCCCTCTCGTAAAGGGCGATGAAAAGAGCCGGCATTTCGACGCGGTGAACGCACATATTGAGCTTGGGGGCACTATGTACGGGTATGTGGACATCGACGGCGACATGCTCGAGCTGGCGGGGTCCGTTCAGCGTGTGGTGGCGCAGCTCGCCAAGGTGCAGCCGCAACTTTCCATGTTCGCGAAGCAGGACTTCAAGGTCCTGATGATGGACCTTGGGCTCGATGATATTAAGGCGGTTGGACTCAGCTCGGTGCATCAGGCGGGCGGGACCTACAGGAATCGGGCGTTTCTCTACACTCCGAAGGGGCGCCACGGTCTATTCGCAATCTTTGGCGGGAAGCCCGGCGGGTTTGTGGGTACCCGGCTTGCACCGAAGGACGTGGACGTTTTCGCCGAGCATGAATTCGACATCGATGCGGTCTACCAGACGGTAAAGGCGCTGATCACCAAGGTGAACGGGCCCGATGCAGGGGATGCCTTCGAGAAGATGGTGAAGAAGGCCGGATCAGGCGCCCATTTCTCGCTGCTCGACCTGCTTGAGGGGCTGAACGGCCGAGCGACGTTCATCGTGCGGCTGGATCCGGTGAAAAACGTTTCTCTCCCGGGCCCAAAGCCTGTGAAGATCCCTGCCTTCTCGGTCTTGGTCCGAGTTGATGGTGTCGGGTCCGCGATCGAGACCACTCTGGCGGCTAACGCCGCCGCGTTCGTGCCTTCCCAGGAAGGATCGCTCCACCTCTACACGGCCAAGGACGCTTCGCCCCTGGAGGGTATCAAGCTCGTGCTGGCCGTCGACGGGAAGGCCCTGTATGCGGCAACGTCCCCGGAGTTCCTTCACGAATGCTTGGGCCGCACCGACGGACTGGACAAGAACCCGGACTTTGTCTCGGCGCTCGCAGAACTCGGGCCGGATGGAAACGGCATAACATGGGTTTCTCCTCGATTCTTTTCCCGGATTAAGGCGCTTCCTGACATAAACCAGGAGGTTTCGCCAGAGGCACGCGGCTTCATCGACATCTACGCGGCCAACCTCCCGACGGTAAGCTCCCCCCTGCTTTCGGTCCGCACGAACCTGCCCGACGGCATCCTGATCCGGTCGACCTGGAATCGTTCGCTCAAGGCGGACGTCGCCATGCTCACGATCTATAATCCGCTTACGGTTGGCCTCGTGGCTGCGATGGCGATCCCCGCTTTCCAGAAGGTGCGGGCCAATTCCCAGGCAATGGCGATCATGAACAACCTGCGCATGCTCTCGGCAGCTGCAGACCAACACTACCTCGAGAAAGGGGTGAATACCGCGACCTATGAAGACCTGGTTGGGCCCGGCAAGTACGTCAAAGCGGTCGTGTCGGTCGCCGGCGAAGACTACCGGCAGGTCGTGTTTGCCCAGGGGCGGCGGCTCACAGTTCACCTGCCGGATGGCCGGGTGTTCAATTACCCGGCGGATCCATCTCAGACCTGGAACCCGCGCAATGCGATGGGAGTCCCGGTTACGAGCGACGACGTCCACAAACGGATGAGCGTGGTCAATAACCTAAAGGCCCTGGAAAGGGCTGCTACCCATTTCTACGAGGCCAAAGGTGCAACGACTACGACCTTCAGCGAGGTCATGAGCGAGCCGATCCACCCTGATATAACCTCCATCATGGGTGAGGATTACCGATCGGTGGTACTGGAAAAGGGTACTCCCGTTCAGGTACAGCTTCCCGACGGTCGCGTCGTGCGGGCCTCGGCGGCGACCTATGGCCCCGAACGGCTCGTTAGCAAAGGTGCCCAAGAAGGTCCGGTCGTGCCCGGTAACCCATCGCCCCTCCAAGTTCAGCAGTATGTGAACCCAAGCGATGCGGCGATCATGGAGAACCTGCGGAAACTGAACGACGCCGCGAATGCGTATTATGACGCCAACGGCACCACCTCCGTGACCCTCGAGAATCTTGTTGGGCCCGGGACCATGATTCCTGAATTGGTTCCGGTGGCCGGAGAGAATTACCGCTCGGTTCTCTTCATGAAGGGTCATCCGCTTCGCCTCTTCCTTAAGGACGGCCGGACGTTAATCTATCCGCCCTCGAACCCGGTCCATCCCTGATGCGAGCATCGGTGCATGGAGCATTGGACCTGTAAGCCGAAGCCTCGGTTCGCTGCGCTCCGATCGAATACGGTCAATGCCCTATCCCCGTTCACGCACCTCCCATTCCAATAATCTATCGTCGTCCTCTTTGTGGGGAAAAGTACTTGGCATTGTTCCTGAATGGGTGGTTTTTTGGACACTCAGCAAGGAATGAAGCAAGTTTAGCTTGCCGTGGAGGAGGCGTTCGATGTGACCACTCAGGGAACTTCGTACACTTCCACCAAGGCCACTCCACCGTCACCGGCGGCCCCGGAGACCTGGGCCGTGTAAGCGCCGGGCGGAAGTGTGATGAGAATTGCCGAATCCATGCTGGACGGATTATTCCATGGAAACGCGCTCACGGACGCGGCGGTGCTGGAAATCTGGGCGCTGCCGCCCCAGCCGCTGTTACTTGCAAGCTGTTGTGAGCCGTCGAAAAGCTGCAACTGGGGGTCGGATAGCGTGCCCGCGAGGCCAAACGTGTTGGCAAGGGCCGGCCCCGAGGCGCGGATCAGCACGGTTCGCGAAGTGGAGCCGCCGATGACAAAACCGGCGATTAGTACGGAGCTGCCGGTGCCGACTTGGGCGCGGTCGGAGATGTTGACGAGCCGCGGCATCCCGGGGGTGTATGTTCCCATCGGAGTGACGTCGTAGACCTCGGCCAGGGCCATCCCGGTGTCGCCGGACTGACCGGCGGCTACGACAGTATAGGCCCCCCGGCCAAGACTGGTCAGAAGCGCGGAGTCTGGGCTCGACGGGCTGGTCCACGGGAAGGCTCCGGCCGCATTCGCGGCGGCGGTGATCAGCGCATTTCCCGCCCAGCCTTGGTTGGCTCCCAGCACGGTGGAGCCCTTGTAAAGCTTAAGCGTTGGGTCGGGCAGGGTGCCAGTGAGGCCAAAGGAGGCAGTGAGAGCTGGACCTGAGACGCGGGCCAGGATTGGTTCGGATCCCTCCGTGCCGCCGCCGCCAATGACAAAACCGGAGATAAGGACGTTGTTGCCCGATCCAACCGGGGCCCGACACGAGCTGTTGATGAGCCGCCCGGTGTCATCGGTAGCATCTACCGTCAGCGTCGTTGGCAGGGAGCCGAACGATCCAACGCCATTGGCAAAAAGGCAAACGTAGCTGCCTGCCCTGGTGGCACTTCCTGTCAGAATCAGGCTGGCGGTCTGCGATCCGGTAACGCCGTTCCCGTCGCTGAGCGGCGTCGCGCCGTAGTACCATTGATAGGTGAGGGGCGACGAAGGCGACCCTCCTGTGGCACTTATTGTCAGCACCGTCGTACTTCCTGGGCTGACGGTGTACGCGGCGAAGGAGGAATAGTTTGGGGACAACGAGGGATAGCCCGAAGGCTCAGATACGTCGAGAAAAGCGGGTGGGGTGGCGACCGATCCCCACGGGTTCGTTACAATCGCAGTGTAGGCGCCTGAATTTGCCAATTGGACGGAAGCGATGGTGTAGTACGGACTGGTGGCACCGGCGATGGGTTGGCCGTTGAAATCCCATTGATAGGTCAGGTCAGCCCCGGAGGCTGCGACCTCAAAATCGGCGGAGAGTCCGGCAGTGCAATACTCCCCTTCCGTATAGACGGTGATCACTGGGGCCGCAGAGGTCGGCGAACTTTGGGCGCGGGAGGCGGGCGGAAAGACGCAGGTTAGGAAAAGCATCAACGTCCAACGCCAACGGGATGCTGGCCAAGCCCTCACGCCCGTTGGTGATTCTTGCCGGTGCTTATGAATTCTTGACGGCATTGACTCTGCCTATGACGAAAGAAAACGTGTTGGCTTTTTTATAGAGCAGGTGCTGTTGACGACTGAATCCAGCAGCCTTCCAACTAGGGCAATTCATAGATCTCGACCAGAGCGATCCCGGCCCCGCCATCGGCCCCGGACACCTCTGCCGTATATGCCCCGGGCGGCAGCGTCAGGACCATTGCCGAGTCGGCGCTCCCCGCCGCCAGGGAGAAGGCTCCGGCCTGGCTCATATCGGACGCGGTCGCAGGTTCGATCCTTGCCGCTACCGTGGACGCGCCCTGCAAAGGAGGCCCGCCCCAGCCCTGGATCTGGGCGATGAGCTGGGGACCCGATGCACTGTTGGTGGGATTACTGTCGTAGACGGCCAAGAGCGGCTCGGCCAGGAGGCCCGAAAGATTGAACGACCCGAGGCCCGGACCGACGCCACGCACCAGCACCGTCTCCGATGAAGGGCCGCCCACAACGAAGCCGCCAATAAGGATGTTCGCACCCAAGCCCACGTAGGCGCGGGCCGAAATGTTGATCAGCCGGTTGGTTGGCGCACCCTGGTCGGCGTCGTAGAGTTCGGCCAGTGCAATCCCGTTTGCCACCGGTGTGGAGGCCGAACTCACGACCGCCGTGTAGGCCCCCGGGCTGAAGGACTGTAGGGCTGCCGTGTCATTCGAGCCGAGGGTGAAGGGGAAGGCGCCCAGGGAAGTGAACGTTGCGGCGAGGTTTGGATTCCAACTGGTCAGCGTCGGGCCCGGGGTCGCTCCCGAGTAGATTGTGAGTGAGGGATTAGATATGAATCCCGTCACGCCAAACTGTTGCAGCCCGGGGCCTGCGCCGCGCACGAGCACCGCCTTCGCGCCCGGTCCCGCCGTGACGAATCCGGCAATCAGCGTGTCCCTTGGACTCAGGGCGGGCGCCACGTAGGCTCGTGCCGAGAGATTAGCCAACCAACCCCCGGTTTCCACCGTCACCACCGCCGCATTCGAGAGCGTGTTGAGCCCTTCGGAGGTCACCAAGACGAGGTATGTGCCCGCCTGGGTCACCCCGACATTGGAAAGGGTGAGGGTCGGACCCGTCGCTCCAGCGATCGGCGTCCCGTCAATCTCCCACTGGTAGGCCGGTGGTGGATTGCCGGTGGCGGCAACGGCCAGGGTCACCGTACCCCCTGTTGTGACGGTCTGGGACTGAGGCTGCGTCGTAATCGCCGGAGGTTCCACCGCCAAAGGGATCCCCAGGCGAATATCGCTTGCCGCGCTTTCGGTCGTCGGTGGAGCCAGGAGGCTTTCGGGAAGCTGGGACTCCGCCACGTAGAGGGTCCCACTGCCGTCGACGGCTATGCCGCAGGGCCCATTGAAGGTTGCGGCGCCGCCCTCCCCAATTGCGGTCGCGAAGACCTGGTACGGGTTGCCGGCAATTGTCGTCACGAAGCCCTCGGGCGTGATTTTGCGGATCAGGTTATTGCCCGTGTCGGCCACATACACATTACCGGCGCCGTCGATAGCCAAACCCTGAGGTCCGTTGAATTGCGCTGCGCTTCCCAGTCCATCGCTTATCCCACCCAAATTCGCGATTTCATTTCCCGCGAGCGTCGTCACCGTGCCTCCGGGCGCGACTCTCTGGATCGCGAAGAGGTCGGCCACATAGACATTACCAGAGCTGTCCAGCGCCACCCCGCTTGGCGAGTTGAAGGATGAAATAGTGTCTGATCCGCCAGAAGGGGGAGGGCCGCCGGCTAGGGTTGTCACCACACCCGCCGGGGTAACCTTGCGGACCGCATCGTTGTAGTGGTCCCCGACATAGACGTTGCCCGAACCATCCACCGCCACGCCCCAAGGATAGAAGAACATCGCGGCGCTCCCAGTCCCGTCTGCGTAACCGGCGTTGCCCGGGCTGCCCGCCAGGGTTGTCACCACGCCTGCCGGAGTGATTTTGCGGATCGTGTCATTATGGGTGTCCCCGACATAGACGTTGCCTGTGCCGTCCACCGCCACGCCCGAAGGGCAGTTGAAAAGCGCGGCGTCCCCCGTCCCGTCCGTGCTGCCGGCCGTTCCCGGGCTGCCGGCAAGAGTTGTCACCGCACCTCCCGGGGTGATCTTGCGGATGACGTGGTTGTAGGAGTCCGCGACGTACAGGTTTCCCGCGATGTCAACCGCCGCACCCTGGGGATAGAAGAACTGCGCGGCGCCACCTGTCCCGTTGTCACCGCCTTGGACTGCGGTGCCTGCCAGCGTGGCTACTGCGCCGGCAGGCGTGACCTTGCGGATCGTGTCGTTGCCGGTGTCTGCCACATAGAGGTTGCCCGCGCCGTCCACCGCGATGCCAAGGGGATTTGCGAAGCGGGCGCCGCCGCCCGTCCCGTCGGCGCTGCCATAACTGCCGGCCGGGTTGTAAAGCAATATGCTGCTGCCCTTCGCCTTGGTCGGCGGGCTCGGCGGGCTTCCTGCCAGCGTTGTCACCACCGCCGCCGGCGTGATCTTGCGCACCGTGTTGTTGCCGGTGTCGGCCACATACACGTTTCCAGAGGAGTCCACGGACACACCCTGAGGGCCGTTGAACTGTGCCGAGCCACCCGTCCCGTCCGCGCTGCCGGGGTGATAGGAGAAGGGCGACATGCCGACACCGCCCTGATTGGCGGTCGGCGGGCTGCCGGCCAAGGTCGTCACGGCGCCAGTCGGCGTAATCTTGCGGATTACGTCGTTGCCGGTATCGGCCACATACAGGTTGCCTGCGGCGTCCACAGCCACGCCCTTGGGGCCGTAGAACGCCGCGGAACCGCCGTTCCCGTCCAGATAGCCGTTTCCGCCCCCGGTGACGCTCGTCACCGCGCCCGACGGCGTGATCCTGCGGATAGCAAAGTTGCCGGTGTCAGCTACGAGGACGTTGCCCAAGCCGTCCACCGCGACGCCCCAGGGACCGTTGAAACGCGCAGCCCGCCCCTGCCCGTCCGTAAGACCTGCGGGCGCAAAGGGGGGCGGTGCTCCGGCCATCGTCTTCACCACGCCTCCGGGCGTGATCTTGCGGATGGTGTTGTTGCCGGTGTCGGCCACATAGACATTTCCGGCGCCATCCACCGCGACACCCTGGGGGCCGTTGAACTGGGCGGCGCTACCCGTGCCGTCCGCGGCGCCGCTGTTGCCCGGACTTCCTGCAAGCGTCGTCACGACGCCCGACGGCGTGATCTTGCGGATCGTGCTGTTGCCGGAATCAGCCACGTAGGCGTTGCCGGCGCCGTCCACGGCCACCGCGCCTGGATTCAGGAACCTCGAGGCGTTGCCCGTCCCATCCGCGCTACCCGGCGCCATTCCCGCAAGCGTGCTGAAGGCGTACGCCACTACGTCGCCTGCTGGCAGGGGTGAAACGGTCAGCGTGACGGGAGCGCTTGCGGCTGATCCGGAGGCATTTGTGACCAGGGCCTGAAACTGGTTCCCCGACATCGGTACCGTGGCTTCGGCGATCACAAGCGTCGCAGTGCCTATCCCGATCATGCCATTACCGTCGGTCAGGCTGGTCCACGTGTTCCCGCCATCCGTCGACTGCCGCCATTGGTAGCTCGGGGCCGGGCTGCCGTTCGCGCCCACCGCGAAGCTGGCGCACTGCCCGGCGATGACGGTCTCGCTCGGCGACTGCAATGCGATCGACGGAGCCTGCCCCAACGCGGCCAACGGCAGGGATGCATTGACCAGAAGAAAGAGGCCAGTGCCCACCGCCCGTGACCGTGCGTTCAGGCAATTCATTTTACCCCATACCGGGGCAATCTTCATCCTGGGCTCAACGCCAGGCGTAAGGAAGGTAGAAACGTTTGTAGGGGATTATATTATGCGGCCACATCCAAATGATAAGCGTCGCAGCCACTTGAATCAGCATAACGGTGGGCTTCCCATAAAGATGCTCCCGGCGGCACAAGGAGCATAATGTGCGAGAAGGGGTCACTTTCGAAACGCAGTGGCACACATTCAGGAACCGCAACGCGGTTTCTTTGTCATTGGCCCTTAGCGGCCGCGGGACCAGACTCCCGCGCAACACCATGCGCGTCCTCATCGTCGACGACGAACCCTCGATTCGCAGGACGACACGGATCGCCGTCGAGTCCTCGGGCCACGCCGCGGCCGAGGCGCCCAACGCGGCCAAGGCGATCAAGGCCGCCGAGGCGGAGGGTTTTGACGCCGTCTTCCTGGACGTGAAGCTGGGTGCGGATGACGGCCTCGAGGTGCTGGACCGCCTGATGAAGCTGCGCCCGGCTCCGGCCGTCATCCTGTTTACGGCGTACGCCAACATCGCGACGGCGGTCGAGGCGATGCGTCGCGGCGCCTTCGACTTCATCCCGAAGCCATTCACGCCGGACCAGATCCGCGCAGTCCTGGCGAAGGTTGCCAGGGCCCACGCCATGGAGCGCAGGGTCCAGGCGCTGGAAAACGACCTGGCCTCCGGTGCGCCCCCGGTCGACCTCGAGTCCGCCGAGCCCTCGATGCAGCGCGCCCTCCAGGTTGCGTTCAAGGCCGCCGAGACCCATGCGAACCTGCTGATCCTGGGCCCCAGCGGCACGGGCAAGAGCATCCTCGCGCGCGAGGTCCACAAGCGGAGCGCGCGCGCCGAGGCCGCCTTCGTCACGGTCCACTGCCCGAGCCTCTCGAAGGAGCTCTTCGAGAGCGAACTGTTCGGGCACGCGAGGGGTTCATTCACCGGCGCCGTCAGCGAGACCTCCGGGAAGGTCGCCGCCGCGGATGGCGGGACCCTCTTCCTGGACGAGATCGGCGAGATGCCCCAGGAGATTCAGCCGAAGCTCCTGAGGCTCCTTCAGGAGCGCGAATACGAGCGCGTCGGCGAGGCGGTCCCGAGGCGGGCGGACGTCCGGGTCATCGCCGCGACGAACCGGGACCTTGCGGCCGAGGTCAAGGCGGGCCGCTTCCGCGAGGACCTCTTCTACCGGCTCAACGTGATCGCCGTGACGCTGCCCGGACTGCGCGACCGGCCGGCCGACCTGAGGCGCCTGGCCGACAGCGTGCGGAGGTACTTCGGCTCCCGGGCGGGCAAGGGCGACATCAAGTTCTCCCAGGCCGTGTCAGACGCGCTGGGCACCTACCCGTGGCCGGGTAACCTGCGCGAGCTGCGCAACGTGATCGAGCGGGCGGTCATCCTCGCGCCGGGCGACACGATCGAGCTGGCGGATCTGCCGGAGGAGTTCTCGGCTGCCCGCAGCCAGGCGTCCGCCGTCGGGGCCCGCGTCACTCTGGATGAGCTCGAGGCCGAACACATCCGCAGGATCCTGGCGTCCTCCCGCAACCTGGACGAGGCCGCCCGCATCCTCGGGATAGACCCGGCGACCCTCTACCGGAAGCGCAGCAAGCTCGGTCTCCTCTAAAGCGTCCACCCGGGCATGCTCCGCACCCGCCTCTTTTTCGGCCTCCTGCCGCTGCTCCTGGTGATTGTCGTCACGGGGGCCTACGCGATCCATGTCTGCCACCAGCTGGCCGGCCCGCTCCAGAAGGACTTGGTCGCCAACTACCGCGCTGCGCTCGGCTGCCAGGAGATGCGCGCATCCGCGATGCTCATGTCGAACGCGCTCGCGTTCGCCTCGGCGGCGGACCCGATAAACGCAAGGCGGGCGCTCGAGGAGCGGCGCTCGGCCTTCACGAAGGAGCTCATGAACCAGTCGGCGGCGTCCGCCGGCAGGCCGAGGGCGAAACTTGTCGGCGAGCTCGACGCCGCGTTCCAGGACTTCTCCGCGCGGTGCGACCGCACGCTCGCCGCGGGCGGCGGCATCTCGCTTAGCGAGAACATGGCGAACGAGGATGCGCTCTACCGGGTGTTCAGCGCCCTGGACCGCCTCACAGCGAGCGACTACGCCGCGTCGCGCGAGACGGAGGCCCAAGCGGAGCACCTCGCGACGACCGCGGTCGGCATCCTGAAGGCGACGATAGGCGCCGCCGTGCTGCTCTCGGCGCTCATCGCCTGGATACTGGCGTCCTCGCTCCTCGTGCCGATCAAGTCCCTCACCGCGTCGGCCACGGCGCTCGGGGAGGGGAACCTCGACACCGAAGTGCCCGAGTTCTCCCGCGACGAGCTGGGAAGCCTCGCCCGGTCGTTCAACACGATGGCCGGCCGCCTGCGCGCCTACCGGGACGCCACGGTCGCACGGGTGCTCAGGACGCAGCGCACGATGGAGGCGACGCTCGCGTCCGCGCCCGACCCGCTGTTCGTGGTCTCGAAGGAGGGCGTCGTCGAGGTCCGCAACCCCGCCGCGCAGGAGCTCTCGGGGCTCCCGGAGTTCTCGGGCGGGTTTCCGCCGGGCCTCGCCGGACCGCTGGCCTCGGTGATGGCGACGGACGAGCACTACCTGCCGACGGACTACGGGAAGGTGGTGACCTTCCGCGTCGGGCGCGAGGACCGCCACTACCTGCCGAGAGTCCTCGCGATCGGTGACAAGCTCACGGAATTCAAAGGGGCCGCGGTCATCCTCCAGGACGTCACGAAGTTCCGCCTCCTCGACAACGCGAAGACGAACCTTGTCGGCACCGTGAGCCACGAGCTCAAGACGCCCCTGACGGGGCTTCGCATGGCGGTGTACCTGCTGCTCGAGAAGACGCTCGGGCCGCTGGCGCCGCAGCAGCGCGAGATGCTTGAGTCGGCGCGCGACGACGCGGACCGCCTGCTCAGGATCCTCGACTCCCTCCTCGACCTGACCCGCCTCGAAGCAGGCGCCTCGGCGCTGGAGCGGAAGAAGGTCGCTGTCGGCGAGCTTCTTCACAGGATAGCCGACGAGGCCCGCGCGTTCATCTCGGCGGCCGGCCAGGAGCTCGTCGTCGAAGCGGAGGCCGGCCTCGGGTGCGTGGACGTCGACGCGGGCAGGCTCCGCCATGTGTTCATCAACCTCCTCTCCAACGCCTCGAAGTATTCGCAGGCGGGGGGCGTGATTACGCTCAGCGCGTCTACGGCGCCCCTCGGCTTCGTGCGCTTTTCCGTGAGGGACAAGGGGCAAGGCATCCCCGCGGAGGCCCTGCCGCACATCTTCGACCGGTTCTACCGGGTGCCGGGCCAGTCAAAGCCAGGCGCCGGGATCGGCCTTGCCATCGCCCGCGAGATTGTGGTCGCGCACGGTGGAAGCATCACCTGCTCGAACGCCCCGGGAGGCGGGACGGAGTTCCACTTCCTGGTGCCGGCAGCATAGCGGATCCGCGCTTCCGCCGCGGGCAACGCCTGAAGAAATCCCCTCGCCGAATGGCGTAGGCGGGAGGATCGAACCTCCTCACGCCTTGGCGTGAGGCCTGGAGCCCTTCGACGGCTTGCCCTCGAGCGCCGAGACCCGGGCCTCGAGGTGCTCGATCCGTTCGATGCACTTGCTGTCGAGACTTGCCAGCATGTCGCGGGCCTTTGCTCCGAGCGCGGCGCTCGTCCTGTCGAATTCGCGCCGGCCCTCCTCCGCGATCTTCTCGGCCATCTCGCGCGCCTCGGCGGCGCTGATCCGGCCCTGTTTCACAAAGTCCTCGAGGCTTTCCTGCACCTTTCCCTTCGTGATGACTGCGGCCCCGAGTCCTGCGAGAAGCGTCTTCTTGAATGTGTCGATCATAGTGGGCAAATTCTAATGAATTACGGGGCCGTACGCAAATCGCGTCATGTTATGGCGGGAACCCCGGGGCTCGCCGGCCCCTCGCGGACGAGGGAAAGGAACTGCTCGGCGCCCCGGCTTTGGTACCGCTGCATGTGCCTGAAGACCACGATCTCACGGGTGGGTTCGGCGTCGGAAAGGGCGATGTAGGCAAGCGTGTCGTGGTCCTCCGGCGCCTGTGCCCCTGCCGGAAGAATTGAGACGCCCGCGTTGATCGCCACGAGCGCTTTCACCGTGGCGATCTGGGAGCAGCGGGAGCCGATCCGAGGTTCAAAATGGTGATCGCCGCAGAACGCCCTGACCTGGGTCGCGAGCGAACTGGAGGATCCCTGCAGGATGAGGGTCTCCTTTGCCAGGTCGTCGCTCGTCACGTTCGGCTTTCGGGTCAAGGGGTGGTTCTTCGCCACGACCAATAGAAGTTTCTCATTCCAAAGCGTTTCCACATGAATGCTCGGGTCCGTGACCGGGCGAGCCGCCAGGGCCAGATCAAGCTCCCCGTCCAGCATCTCTTGGATCAGTGTATTCTTAAAATCTTCTCTTATATTTACTTGCAGATTTGGGAATCGCTGGCGGCAGCGGCTGATGAGGCCGGGCAGCAGATAGGGCGCAATGGATTGTATCGCGCCGACCGTGATCTTGCGCTCAAAGGTTGGGCTGTCCCCCAGTTCCTTGGAGGCATCCTCTACCTCGAAAAGGATTCTGCGGGCCCTCTCTAAGAACGCGTTTCCTGCTTCCGTGGGCACAGCCTTGCGCCCAAGGCGATGAAACAGCTTATGCCCGAGTTCGCGCTCAAGATTTATAATCTGTTGACTTAAAGATGGTTGAGATATGTGCGATTGGATGGCCGCCCTTGTAAAATTTCCGGTTTCAGCGACCGCAAGGACGTACCGTAGTTGGCTAAGTTCCATAGGAAATACCTATGAATGCCATAAACAACTGCAACTGGAAATATCGTTCCTAGGGTGTACTATTCTCGTACCTTGCCGATGAGGCAGGGGACAAACAAAGCATACATCATATGAAAACTATCATCAAAGCGGCTGCCCCGGCGATTCTCGCCATTGCCGCAATCTTGCTTTCATTCCGTTACCTCAGCGCAGATGCGCTCGTCGCAGGGCTCTTCTGCGTGGCTGGAGTCGCAGCCGTAATGGCGGTCGACTACCGCGCAGAGTGGAAACGGTCTTCCAGCCGGTAATCGGCCTGGAGAATCCCAAATTCAAGGGCCCGGAGCAATCCGGGCCCTTTTTGTTTCCTAGACGACCGTGGGCGTATTCGGCGCCGGTCGCTTCATGAACGCGGCGACGACAAGCGCAATGAGTACTCCCAGGATGAAGATGTAGAAGAAGGCCATGACGGACGCCGGTCCCGCGGACATCATCCACTTGGTGAAGGACTCGGCCTTTTCAAGCTGGTCGCCACTCATGCCGCGGGCCTCCATCTTTGCCATCTGGTTCTGGACCATGAGGTCGGTGAACGCCGGGTTGATGAAGGCGTAGTACACGTAGGCAAAAACCGAGCTCAGGAACGAGGCGATGAGGGAGATCAGCGTTCCCGCCCCGACCGCCTTGCCGTAGCCAAAGTCCGCCTCCTTCGGCGTCTCCTCGCGCCTGGCCTTCATGCCCAGGACCAGGCACGCCACCGTGACGGCGAAGCCTAGGAGGCCGCCAATCCAACCTGCGGCCTGCAGCTTGGAGGCGTCCGAGTGGAACCCGAGGAAGTACAGGATCAGCGTGACAAAGGCGCCGGCAAGCGCCGAGATGAAGCCGTAGAGGGAGCAGGTTTTCATTGGGGTGGGTGAAAAATGGGGGCCTAACGGGCCGGCGCGACTCACGCGTCTATCCCGTGGTCCATTGGCGGTTCGCCGGTTCCGGGAGCGGAGTCGCCGAAGCGCGGAGGCGGGGCGGGCGGTGTCGCCGCGGGCGGCGGAGCCACGTGGACGGCCGGCGCCTTGTAGGCGGCCGTGGAGGGCTTCTCCGGAGCCTCATCCATGGCCCTCTTGAACTCCTGCTCAACGTCCCCGGCCGCCTTCTTGAACTCGCGGATCGCCTTGCCGAGGCCGCGCGCAAACTCGGGCATCTTCTCCCCGCCGAAGAAGATCAGCACGACCACAAGGATGACGATGAGTTCCGACCCCCCGAGCGAGTCGAGGAATGCGATCGTGGAGGCGTGCGGGATCATGGGGGACGACACGGGCTAGAGTTTCACGGAAACCCCACGCCCGCAATCCTATCTCACCGCGACGCTCACGGTGAAGGTCTCCCTGCCGCCCGGCGGGACAAGGTGGAGGCCCCTCCTGTGCTCGGGAGAGTTCGGAAGCCCCATCCAGGGCTCGACGCAGTAGAACGGCGAGTCGTCCGCCTGGGTCCAGGTCACGAACGCAGCGCCCGCCGGGGCGTCCGTCTCCGAGCCCAGGCGGACGACGACGTCACCCGCCTGGCCCTTCTCGCCGAACACGGCCTCCGGGTTCCGGAGCGCCGTGTGGAGGGTGTCGATCAGCTCCCGGTTGTCCATCCGCTCCACGGTCCCGAGCGCGGGGCCGGCGACGAGCTTGCCCGCGGCGTCATGGCGCAGCCGCTCGCCGGCCGCGATGCGGATCAGGTAGTCCCCGCGCTCGGACCCCTCGCTCCAGGGCAGCGCAAAGTAGAAATGGTGGCCGGCGCTCCACGGCAGGGGCTCGTCGCCAAGGTTCTCGAGCGAAAGGGTGCACGTGAGCCCGAATGCCGAGAAACGGTAGCCGACGCGGAACTCGTAGGCAAAGGGGTAGCACGCCTTCGCCTCGTCGCCGGGGACCAGCACGGCCTCGAAGCCGCCGTCGTCCACGCGGACCGCGCGGAACTCGCCCTGGCGCGCGAAGCCGTGAGCGGGCATAGACCTCCTGACCCCCCTGGCGTCCCGCCAGAAGCCGAGCTCGCCCCGGTCGAACGTTCGGGCGCAGAAAGGGAAGAGGATCGGGTTGCCCCCCCGCGCCTTCGGGAACTCCGCGAAGGAGGCGACCTCCGGCCAGTGGATCACGTCGCGCACGGAGCCGTCGCCCATCGCCAAGTTCCAGTTCATCAGCCGCGCGCCTCTCTCCGGCAGCGCCATGAACGTCGATCCTCCCACGCGCCAGCGGATCAGCGTCTGCCCCAAGTACGGAATCTTTTCCATGCCCATGATGGGAGTCGTGCGGCCACGCGATGCAGCCCACCCCCGGTTCCAGCTACCTGTTGGAAAAGTCGAACTGGATCCGCTCGTGGCCGGTGTAGCCGGTCGGATAGCGGTGCCCCTTGTACTCGATCTCCAGCGCCGCCTGATCGGAGGCCGTCAGGAAGAGCGGCACGTTGGGGAACTCCTTGCGCTCGCCGGCCTGCAGGGGGCCCTGGAAGAGCTCCATACCGTCCGACTTGCGCACGACCTTGATCCGCACCGCCTCGGCGGCGACGATCGAAACGGCGGTGGCCGGCGCGGGCGCCTGGGTCTCGACCAGCTCTGCGGCGGCCGACGGGGCGGCATGCGTCGTCTTGGCGACGGGCCCCGAGTCCGCGATCGACTTGATGATCCATACCGCCGCGAGGACCAGCACGATCGCCACGAGGGTGATGCCGCCCTTGAAGACCAGGTTGGGGTCTATCGGCGGGCCCTTGGGCAGGTTCTCGCCCGGGCGCTGGAACCGCGCGGGGTGGGGCCGCTGCAGGGGCTCGGCTGCCTGCGCCTCGCCCTGCGCCTCGGCCCGCTCGTCCGCCGATGAGATTGCCAGATCCATCCTGCCGTAGACCTCCCGGCTCGGCTGGCGCAGCCGCGGCTCGCCGCCGCGCAGCGCCGTGTAATCGTTCAGGAGCCTGTCGGCGGGTATCCGAAGGTAGTTCGCATAGCCGCGGAGGAATCCGCGCGTGTAGATGTCCGTGAGCCCAATCTCGAACTGGTTGCCCTCGAACTTCTGCAGGTACTCGCCGCGTATCTTTGTCGCCTCCGCCGCCTCGCGGATGGAAATGCCCTTCTTCTTGCGGGCCTCCTCAAGGCGTTCTCCGATGGTCTGCATAGTCGATCAGTTGCAGGTTTTCGCGGACAGGGAAAGAATGATTTGTCCCATGGGGCCCCCGGCCGGCCTCACAGCGAATCCAGGTCGCCGAGGATCTCTCGGGGGCTTGAGCCGTTCTCGGGCCCGACAATGCCCTTCTCCTCCATCATCTCCATGATCCTCGCCGCCCGGTTGTAGCCGATGCGCAGCCTGCGCTGGAGCATCGAGGTGCTCGCCCGCCGCGTGGACTTGAGGACGTCGAGCGCCCTCGAATACAGCTCCTCGTCGCTCCCCTCCTCCTCGTTCCCCTCCTCGTCGCCTTCCTCCTCGTCGCTCGAGGCGCGGTCGATCTGCTGCTGCACCGAATGCGCGAACTGGGGCGCCCCGTTGCGCTTAAGGAACTCGACGATCTCGTGGATCTCGTCCTCGCCCACGAAGGCGCCCTGCGCGCGGACGAGCCGCGATGTCCCTGGAGGCGAGAAGAGCATGTCGCCCTTGCCGATCAGGGTCTCCGCGCCCTTGGTGTCGAGGATGGTGCGCGAGTCTACCTGCGAAGCGACCTGGAAGGCGATCCGGGAGGGGAGGTTCGCCTTGATCACCCCGGTGATGACGTTCACCGAGGGCCGCTGGGTGGCGATGATCAGGTGAATGCCGGCCGCGCGCGCGAGCTGCGCCAGGCGCGCGATCGAGGTCTCGATCTCCGCCGGGGCGAGGATCATCAGGTCGGCGAGTTCGTCGATGATCGCGACGATGTAGGGCAGGTGCTCGGGGATCTCGAGCCCGTCGGCGCCCAGCGGGTCGAGCCCCTGCAGCGAGGACTGCGCGTCGGCGTGCACCTTGGCGTCCTTCTTGCGCGTGTTGAATCCCACGATGTTCCTCACGTTCGCCTTCGCGAAGATCTGGTATCGCTGCTCCATCTCCCCGAGAAGCCATTTAAGGGCCGCCGGAACCTTCTTTGGCTCGGTGACGACGGGAATGAACATGTGCGGCAGGCTGTTGAAGACCTTTAGCTCGACGACCTTCGGGTCGACCATGATCAGTCTCACGTCCTTCGGGCTCTTCGAGTAGAGGATGGACGTGACGATCGAGTTGATGCAGACCGACTTTCCGGAGCCCGTCGCGCCAGCGATCATGAGGTGGGGCATCTTGGCTAGGTCGGAGATGAGGGGCTTGCCCGAGACGTCGCGCCCGAGCGCGATCGGCAGCTCCGCCTTCGCCGAGGCCCAGTCCTCGCTCTCGAGCAGCTCGCGCATGCCCACCGGCGTCGGGTTGAGGTTCGGCACTTCTACCCCGACGGCGGCCTTGCCCGGAATCGGCGCGAGGATCCGCACGGACTGCGCGCGCATCCCGAGCGCGATGTTCTTCTCCAGGCCCGCGATCTTCTCGACCCGCACCCCGGCCGCCGGGACGACCTCGTAACGGGTGATCACCGGACCGACGTGGATCTCGCCGAGAGAGACCTCGACGCCGAATTCCCCGAGGATCCGCAGGAGCGTCTCGGCATTGTGCCGGTGCTCCTCGTCGCTGTTTCCGGCGGCCGGCTTCGCCTGCTCCTTCAGGAGCTTGACCGGCGGAAACTCGTAGCTCTCGTCGAACGTCTGGGGCAGCACGACCTTCGCCTTCTTCGGCTCCTCCGGCTTGACGATCGTGAGCGCGATCTTGGCGGCGGGCTCCTTGGGCGCCGGCGGCTTGGCCTCGGCCCTCGGCGTGGCCTCGGAGATCGGGAAGCCCGGCCGCGTCAGGGTCCGTCCGAGCGGATCGTCCGCGGCCCGGGCGACGAGTATCTTCTTGGCGCCCGTCGGTCCGACCGGCGGCGGCAGCGGCGGCAGGGGCACCGGGCCGGCGCCCCGCTCTTCCTTGCGCTTGGCCCTCTCCTCGGCGAGCCTCGCCCTCGAGGCCTTCCATTCCGTGAAGTTCGTCAGGATCCTTTCAATCTCCGTGCCGATGTCCCGGGTGAAGAAGAACAGCAGCGCCACGCAGTAGACCGTACCGAGGAGGAGGCCCGAGCCGAACGGACCAAGGGCGTCCGAAAGCAGCTTCTTGTAGAGAATATGGCCAATCAGGCCGCCCAGGGCGTTGGGAAAGGTGTCGCTCCGCTTGAAGCTCTCGAACATGGCGAGCAGTCCGGAAAGGGAGACCATCCAGACGACCGCGGACGTGACGCGGGTCGCCACCAGGTGCCGGGAGTTCCTGATCGCGATGTAGAACATCCAGAAGAGGGCCACGGGCAGCAGGACCGTGCTGCCCCCCAGGGAATAGAAGAGGATCCAGACCGTGTCCGCCCCAAGCCAGCCCACCCAGTTCTTCCCGACGGGAGCGGTCGAGTAGAAATGGGACTGGTTGGGGGCGTAGTTCAAAAGCGCCGCCGTCAGGTAAATCGCCACCACAAAGCAGAGAATCGCCGCCATCCAATTCGGGCGGTAACGGGGGCCCTGGAACCATGGGCCTCCGTTTGGATTTGAACTATCTGATTTGGGCATCTGTGCTTCCAGGCGTCGCGCTGGCGTCGCGACTTGCGGATTGGACGCTAGTATCCGGGCTGGTCAAATGTAAACCCCTCCCGACCTTTTTTACAATAATCTCGATATCTATACCCATGCGAGAAGTTCTTCAGTTTCAACCGATTTACCAAGAACGCGTCTGGGGCGGCCGCAGGCTTCAGACCCTTCTCGGACGGGAGCTTCCGCCCGGCCCGCCGATCGGCGAAAGCTGGGAGATTGTCGACCGGCCGGAGGCGCAGTCGCGGGTCAGGCGCGGGCGCTTCGGCGGATCGACGCTGCGCGAGCTGATCCAGCGTCATTCGGCCGAAATCATGGGGCCGGGCTGGAAGCCCTCGGCGCCCTTCCCGCTGCTAGTGAAATGGCTCGATTGCTCCGAGAGGCTGAGCCTCCAGGTGCATCCGCCCGCCGCGGTTGCGGCCGAGCTTGGCGGCGAGCCGAAGACCGAGAACTGGTATGTCGCGCATTCGGCGCCCGGAGCGTCGCTTTTCGTGGGGCTTAAGGCCGGGGTGACTCGCGCGGGCTTCACGAAGGCCGTCGCGGACGGTACGGCCGAGGAGTGCGTCAACAAGGTTTCGGTCGCGGCGGGGGACTCGGTGCTCGTGCGCAGCGGCCAGGTCCACGCGATAGGGGCGGGCAACCTGATCCTCGAGATCCAGCAGAATTCCGATACGACCTACAGGCTCTACGACTGGGGCCGGGTGGGACTCGACGGAAAGCCCCGGAAGCTGCACGTCGAGGAGTCCATGCGCTCGATCCTGTGGGACATCGGGCCTCCCGGACTCGTCCGGGCCGCCCCGACGTCCGGAATGATCGCCTCCTGCGACGAGTTCTCTATCCGGCGCGTGGTCCTTGAGAAGAGCGAGTCCCTCAAGTTCCCGGCGGGCGAGCAGCCCAGGATCCTCAGCGTGGCGGCCGGCGACCTCGCCCTCTCGGGCGACGCCCCCGGCGCAAGGCCGCTGCTGGCTGGCGACAACGCACTCCTGCCCTGGTCGGCCGACCTTGTTTTCGTGGCGCCTGGTCCTGCGATCATCCTTGTCACAGAGGGCTTTATTTGAGCGGCACCGCAAAGGCGTTGTTCCTTCTCGGGGGTCTCTTTGCGCTGGCCGCCCTTGCCTGGATGGCCTTCCTTCCCGCCGTCGTCGAGGGCGAGCTCCGCGCGGCCACCGGGTTCGACGTCCGGATTGCGGTCCTTGCGGCAAACCCCTTCACCGGGCGCGTCGTCGCGAGGGGGCTGGCGGCAAGGAACCCGCCGGATTACCCGTCCCCGGACTTCGTCACTCTGCGGGAGCTCACGGCGGACGTGAACGTCTTCTCCTGGATATTCGCCGACCGGATCGTGATCAACGAGCTCGACGTCAACGCCGAGAAGGTCGTGATCATCCGGCAGCGCGGCGGGAAGTCGAACGCGGGAGAGTTCATCGCCGCGTTCTCGAAGGGCGGAGCCGCGGCCCCCGGGGGCCAGGCGTCGAGCCCCCAGCGAGGGTCCGGACGGTACCTGATCAGGAAGCTCCGCATCCGGCTCGGGCAGCTCGTCATCGCCGACTATTCGGGGTCAAAGCCTGACCAGTCGTCCTACGACCTCAACATAGACCACACGTACTCCAACGTGTCGTCGGCGCGCCAGCTCCTGGTCCCGGAGGTCGTCAGGAGCCTGACCTCGTTTGGGCTCCGTCACGACACGGCGCAGCTCCTGCCGGGCGATTTCGGCCGCGCGCTCGCCGAGGCCGTGGGCGGCACGGCGGACGTCGAGGCGAAGCTCAAGGACGCGGGGCAGAAGGCCGGGAAATACCTGAAGGGCCTTTTCGACAAACTTGAACAATCGGCGAAACCCTAGTTAAGTTGTCGCCCCTTCATGACCAGCTCCAAGACAGACGACGCAAAGCACCACCCGGCACCCGACAAGGAGAAGGCCCCCGCGGGGGGAAAATCGGAGGCTCCGGCGCCCGAGAAGGCCCTGGCCGTCGCGGACCCGGCCGAGCAGGTCGCGGCCGCGAAGAAAGAGGCGGCTGCGAACCACGAGCGCTACGTGCGCGCGGTCGCCGACCTTGAGAACTTCCGCCGCAGGACGGTGAGGGAGAAGGAGGAGCTGCGCCTCTTCGCCGCGACGCGGCTGCTCGAGGACCTCCTGCCCGCACTGGACAACCTGGCCCTCGGCCTCGCCGCAGCGAAGCAGCCGAACGCAGACCTGAAGGCCCTTGCGGGAGGCGTCGAGCTCGTGCAGCAGCAGCTCAAGGGGGCGCTCGCCGCCCACGGCCTCAAGGAGATCAATCCCCTGGGCGAGGCGTTCGACCCCCACCAGCACGAGGCGATTTCGCACCAGCCGAGCCCGGATGTGGAGGCGGAGCACGTCCTCGCGGTCGTGCGCACCGGCTACGTCCTCAACGGGCGCCTGCTGCGGCCCGCCTCGGTCATCGTCTCAAGCGGCAAACCGGCCAGGGGGCCGGCGAGCTGAGCCATGGCCAAGGAGGATTACTACGACCTGCTCGGCGTCGCCAAGGGCGCCACCGAGGAGGAACTCAAGAAGGCCTACCGCAAGAAGGCGGTCCAGTACCATCCCGACAAGAACCCCGGCAACAAGGAGTCCGAGGAGATGTTCAAGAAGGTCTCCGAGGCCTACGAGGTGCTGAAGGACCCGGACAAGCGGGCGGCCTACGACCGGTTCGGGCACGCCGCGTTCCAGGGCATGGGCGGCGGCGCGCGCGGCCCGTCGGGAGCTGGCGGGTTCCACGACCCCTTTGACATCTTCCGCGAGGTCTTCGGCCAGGGCGGGGGCGGCGGAGGCATCTTTGACGAGATGTTCGGCGGCGGGGGCGGCCGCGACGGGGGCCGTGACGGCTCGGACCTGCGCTACGACCTGGAGCTCACGCTCGAGGAGGCCGCGCGCGGCGCCGAGAAGGAGATCTCCTTCCGGAAGCTCGTCAGCTGCGAGCACTGCCACGGCTCCGGGGCGGAGCCCGGATCGAAGCGCGTGACGTGCCCGACATGCCGGGGGGCGGGGCAGGTCCGCCGGTCCGGCGGGATCATCGTGTTCACGCAGACATGCCCGACCTGCGGGGGCGCGGGGGTGAAGATCGAGAGGCCCTGCTTGGTGTGCCGCGGCGATGGGCGCGTCGCAAAGACGACCAAGCTCAACGTGAAGATACCGCCCGGGGTCGACACGGGCTCGAGGCTGCGCTCCGCAGGCAACGGCGAGGCGGCCGCGGCCGGGGGGACGCCCGGGGACCTGTACATCGTCCTGTCGGTGAAGGAGCACGAGCTCTTCGAGCGCCATGGGGACGACCTCTTCTGCGAGATCCCCATCAAGTTCACGCTGGCGACGCTCGGCGGATCCATCGAGGTGCCGACGCTCTCGGGCAAGGCGAGCCTCAAGATCCCCGCGGGCACCCAGAGCGGCACGACCTTCCGGCTGCGCGACCGCGGGATGCCCTCCCTTCGCGGCGGGCGCCACGGCGACCAGCTCGTCCGGGTCCATGTGGAGGTCCCCGCGTCGCTCTCCGCCGAGCAGCGCAGGATCCTGGAGGAGTTCGCGCGCGTCAGCGGCGACGCGCACGAGCCGACGTCGCGCAAGTTCTTCGAGAAGGCGAAGAAGTTCTTCTAAGGATGCCCCTGCGATCCCCAGCTCCAGGCAACCCAAGGCTCATGCCGCTCAGGCGCGCCGTCGCGATCCGCCGCAGGGCTGCGCGCGACGGCATCTCGTTTGTCCTGACGAACGGAGTCTTCGACCTCCTGCACCCCGGGCACGTGTCCTACCTCGAGGCGGCCCGCAGGCTCGCCGGGAGGAGGGGCAAGCTCTTCGTCGCCCTCAATTCCGATGAGAGCGTCCGCGAGCTGAAGGGCCCGCGCCGCCCGGTCATGGGCGAGGAGAATCGCGCCTACACCCTGGGCCAGCTGCGCTCGGTGGACGGCGTCGTGATCTTCCGGGGGAAGCGCCTCGTGCGCGAGATCAGGGCGCTGCGGCCCGACATCTACTGCAAGGCCGGCGACTACACGCTCGCCACGCTCGACCCGTCCGAGCGCGCGGCCCTCGAGTCCGCGGGCTCGAAGATCGTGTTCCTGCCGTACCTCAAGGGCTTCAGCACGACGAAGCTCATCCGGCTCATCAGGGCCGCCGGATCGGCCTGAGGCCGCGCACCCCGGTATGCGCGTCGCCATCCTCGGCTCGGGCCGCGGCTCCAACGCGGAGGCCATCCTTTCCGCCCAGGCCGCGGGCCGACTCGGCCGGGCCCGCGTTGTCGGCATCTTCTCGGACGTCGCCGACGCCGGGATCCTCGCGCTTGGCCCCCGCTTCGGGGTCCCGGCGACATTCGTCGACCCGGCCCCTTTCAGGACGAAGCTCGAGGGCGACGGCGAGGCGAGGTTCGTCGCCGCCGTTTCCGCGGTCCATCCGGACATGGTCGTGCTCGCGGGGTTCATGCGCGTGCTCAAGCCTGGGTTCCTGGGCGCGTTCGAGGGCCGCATCATCAACCTTCACCCGAGCCTCCTGCCGCGCTTTCCCGGACTCGACGCGGTCGGCCAGGCGCTGCGTGCGGGCGCGAAGGTCACCGGGTGCACGGTTCACCGCGTGACCGCCGTCATCGACGGCGGCGCGATCATTGCCCAGACAGAGGTGCCGATCGGCGAGGGCGAGACGCATGATTCCCTTGCGCAGAAGGTGCACGCGGCCGAGCACGCCCTTCTTCCTTCGGTGATCGCGCGGCTGAGCGGCGCGGGGGCCGCGGCCTAGGCTCCGATGGAGCTTTGGGAAACCAGGATGGAGATACCCCCGGGCGCGGCCGAGGCGGCCGAGTTTGCGCTCCTGGAGGCCGGGATCGAGGGCTGGACGCTCGCGGAGGATGCGGTCGCCCGGAAGGCATGGATCGTCGGGTACTTCGGGAGCGTGGCCGAGGCCGAGGCCCGGATGCGCGAGATCCGGGCCGCCCTGCCAGCCGGGATTGCGGGCGCCGCCGCGCCGCGCCTGCTGGCGGACGCCGACTGGAAGACCAGCTACCGGGAGCATTTCAAGGCGTGGGCCTTCGGCCGGCTGCACTGGGTCCCCACTTGGGAGAGGGGTGCATACCGGCTGCCGGAGGGCCATTCTGCGCTCTGGCTCGACCCGGGAATGGCGTTCGGCACCGGCAACCACGAGACGACGAGGCTCTGCATCGAACGGCTGGTGGAGTTCGAGCGGGGACTCGCGGGCGACCCGACCGCCGCGCGCCTGCGCGTGATCGACGCCGGGTGCGGCTCGGGGATCCTTGCGCTTTCGGCGTGCCTCCTCGGGTTCCGGGACGTGTCGGGGTTCGACATCGACCCGGATGCGGTGCGCATCAGCGTCGAGAACGCCCGGCTGAACGGGCTCTCCGACAGGGTCCGGTTCGCCACCGCGGACCTGGAGGGCGGCTTGGCCGGCGGCGGCGCCGGGGTCCTCATGGCCAACATCCAGGCGGATGTCCTCGTCCGCCATGCCGGCGTTCTCGCCTCCGCCGTCGCGCCCGGAGGCCTCCTGGCGATGAGCGGCATCCTTGCCGGCGAGGGCGAGGCCGTCAGGTGCGCGTTCGCCCAGGTCGCCCGGGGCTGGGCGTCCGACTCCCGGATCCTCGGGGAATGGTGCGACGTGTGCCTTCGCCGCCCGTCCGCCTAGGGTTCAGGAGAACAGCTCCGGGGTGGTCCGGGTCAGGAACTCCTCCATGTAGGCCGTCGTGGCCTTGCCCTCGATGAAGAGGGGGTCGGCCATGATGGCCTTGTGGAGGGGGATCGTCGTCTTCACCCCGCGGATCAGGTACTCGCTCAGGGCGCGGTAGGCGCGCTCGAGCGCCTCCTTGCGGGTGGAGCCGAAGCAGATGAGCTTCCCGATCATGGAGTCGTAGTACGGCGGGATCGTGTAGCCGCTGTAGATGTGGCTGTCGATGCGCACGCCATGCCCGCCGGGCGGGTAGTAGAGGCCGACCGTGCCGGGCGACGGGGCGAAGTTGCGGGCCGGGTCCTCCGCGTTGATCCGGCACTCGATCGCGTGCTTCTCGAACGTGATGTCACTCTGGTCGAACTCGAGCTTCTCCCCATTCGCGATGTGGATCTGCTGCTTGACCAGGTCGATGCCGGTCACCTCCTCGGTGACGGGATGCTCCACCTGGATCCGCGTGTTCATCTCGATGAAGTAGAAATTGCCCTTCGGATCCACGAGGAACTCGATTGTCCCGGCGTTTTCGTACTCGGCCGCCTCGGCCGCCCGGACCGCCGCCTTGCCCATCTTCTTGCGCAGGTCCGGCGTCAGGAACGGGGACGGGGCCTCCTCGATCAGCTTCTGGTGGCGCCTCTGGACCGAGCAGTCCCTCTCGCCGAGGTGGATCACCTTCCCGTGGCTGTCCGCCAGGATCTGGAACTCGATGTGCCGGGGCCGCTCGATGTACTTCTCGAGGTAGACCCTGCCGTCCCCGAACGCCTTCTCGGCCTCGTTCCTCGCGACGTGGAACTCCTTGGCGAAGGACACGTCATTGTGGGCGATCCTCATCCCGCGCCCGCCGCCGCCCGCGACTGCCTTGATGATGACGGGGTAGCCGATGGAACGCGCGATCTTGACCGCCTCCGCCTCGGCCTCGACCGGGCCGTCGCTTCCGGGAACCGTGGCGACATGGGCCTTCCTGACGGTCTCTCGGGCGATCGACTTATCACCCATCAGCTTGATGGACTTTGACTTAGGTCCTATGAACTTGATGTTACAGGATTCGCACTGCTCGGCGAACTTCGCGTTCTCCGAAAGGAACCCATATCCCGGATGGATCGCATCGACGTCGGCGATCTCGGCCGCGCTGATGATCCGGTCGGCCCTCAGGTAACTGTCCGCGCTCTTCGGCCCCCCGATGCAGATGGCCTCGTCGGCGAGCTGGACGTGCAGCGACTGGACGTCGGCCTCGGAATAAATCGCGAGGGTCTTTATGCCCATCTCGCGGCAGGCGCGAACGATTCGGAGGGCGATTTCGCCACGGTTGGCGATCAGAATTTTTTGGATCATCGATTCGTCAATTAGACGGCGGATTCTCGGCAGGAATGCTGCCTGGTCGGAATCGGCCGGGTTTGAGGCTTTGGGGTCAACCCTGCCTCAACTTGAAGAGACGCTGGCCGTATTCGACCGGTTGGCCATTCTCGACCAGGATTTCGACGATCGTGCCCTTTGCCTCAGCTTGGATCTCGTTCATGATCTTCATGGCTTCTATGATGCAAACCAAGGAATTATCCTCTATCTTGGAGCCGAGATCGACAAAGGGCTTACTCTCCGGCGAAGGGGATCGGTAGAAGGTTCCGACCATGGGCGACTTGACGTAGGTAATCCCCGGTTCCTCGGCTGCGGGTGGGGCTCCAGTCGTCGTCGACTGGAGGGGGGCTGGCACCGGCATCGGGGGCGTCGAGTTCGACTCGGCCGGAACGAACGGCGGATTCGAGCCCTTGGCCGAGGACACGATCGGCAGGCCGTTCGCGCCGCGTCGTATCTTCAACTTGAAGCCCTCCTCCTCAACCGCGAACTCGGTGAGCTCGGAGCGCTTCATTAGGTCAATGATCTGCTTGATTTGTTTAAGGTCCAAAGAAGGCCTTTGTTGAAGATGCTGGAGGCACTTGTTGGTTAGTAGGGTTGGACGTTCCAGCGTTCAAAACGAACGGCGTCAACACACATATTTGATTTAAATGCCAATTGCCTGCGTTAATTCGTTTTTTGGCGAAAATCGGCGGATTCGGGCCAATTTATTGATGATTTCGGGTATTTTATAAGGTGTTTTGGGGCACTTTTTGATGCCTGACGCGCGAGTTTTTTGCCGCGTTTCCCCTCGAGCGAGTTGCCGCGCCGCCAGGTTCCGGGGCCGGCGCGTTCCACGTCCCGGAACGGTACCTCGAGCCGAGGCGGGTTTGAGGATCCGGCCGCCCCTGGCGGCGCCTCTGCCGCACCGGCTCGAGGCGTTTTAGCCACCTGCGGTGCCTGGGGGACACGTGCGTCCGTATTTCGGATCCGGACCGCGCCGCGGCTGGCGTCAAAACGGGCCGAACGGGGGCATTTGTATTTCCAAGTCGAATACAGTTTGGGCGTTCCCAGGGGGAGCCATGGATCCCTGCCCCTTCCGGCCCAATTCAACCCCCAAGCAGGGCGCATTTTGTTGGTCAAAATATTTGCGATAAGTCTTTCCATAATAGAGAAATAGCTCAGTGTGCCATTTAGGTTAAAGAAAGGTCTTGAAGCGGCCCGGCATCGGTTCATGTTCCGCCCTCCCTTCGATTCTTGGGCTGTTGGCGAAAGCCAGACAGTGAGGCGAATCAAGGCCGCAAGCAGCTGTTCCTCCACCGGAATTTCTTCGAAATTCTGGAATAGGTGTTGACGGAGGAATCGCAGAAGTTCTTGCTGGAACTCTTTCCCCTTCGGGGAGGCTCTTTGAAATTTACTTTGTGCGATTGATTGGGACCCCCAATCAAAATTATAAAAAGATGCCGGCTCCGGTCGGCATCAAGTTAGTAGTTCAAACGAATCACTAGGTTTGAACTCTCTTTTCGGAGAGTTTGATCCTGGCTCAGAATGAACGCTGGCGGCGTGGTTAAGACATGCAAGTCGAACGGGATGAGCGGTGTAGCAATACATTGTTCATTCAGTGGCGAACGGGTGCGTAACACGTGAACAATCTACCTCCAAGAGGGGAATAGCTCGCCGAAAGGCGAATTAATACCCCATACAGTTGCCTCTCGCATGAGGGGCATACCAAAGTCGGGGACCGCAAGGCCTGACACTAGGAGAGGAGTTCGCGGCCTATCAGCTAGTTGGCGAGGTAACGGCTCACCAAGGCTAAGACGGGTAGCTGGTCTGAGAGGATGATCAGCCACACTGGAACTGAGACACGGTCCAGACACCTACG